>SDBV01002554.1_pt1 | contig 27175 bp, 22 predicted proteins | sample 2277081 | NCBI WGS metagenome assembly SDBV01 (sample SAMN10402039, study PRJNA504765) | marine sediment metagenome | isolation source: marine sediment core GS10_PC15, 223 cmbsf | place: Arctic Ocean: Southern Knipovich Ridge | collected 2010 | reverse complement strand
CTGGAGCCTCCACACCGGTTATGTCATACAAATCCGGGGACAGTTTTTCTTTCACATCAATAATAAATACCTGTGTATCATTCGGGTCGGCTACGACCACATACTTTCTTGTTTTATCCAGCGACTCTTCGAAGACTTGAAGTCTGAGGTTACGCAGATAAATATCTTTTGCTGCAAGATAAGGTTTTAACTGGTCGGCAAAGCGTTTGCTGTCGGCCTCAGAAAGTATGGCCTTTTCAAAGGCATAGCTTTTTGCCTCAGCCAGTTCCTTGAAGATGTCTCCGCTTGCTTGTGAAAAAGATTTATCGAGCTGTTCTGCCATCTGCTCTCGGTTTTTAACATCAGCCCCTTCAAACTGTTCGAGTTTCAAAACCATGTCGTAAAGCTCCTCAGCGTAATCCACTGAACCTGCCAGATTGCTGAGGACAAAGTTAAAGCTCCTTTGGGCATTAAGGATTGCCGCCTCTTTTTCCTGCACAGCCGCAATGACTTTCTGATAGGATTGGGCGACCTGTTCGTCTGCCGGCGGGTGTATTCCCTGCAGGCCGACGAAAACAATTTCAATTCCCAGACCCTGTTCATCCGCCAGAGTTTGTATTCGTTCAGTAAGAATCTGTTTGGCTTTTTCACGGCCGGCGCCGAGAATGCTGTTCTGCAAGTCTTCCGGAGAATCAACTTCAACTTTGGCGCTTGCCGCGAATTTAGTCAACTCGCCGTAACATATTGCTTCCAGCAGTTTCTTAGGCTCACTGTGGTTATATAGATAGTCGTACAGATTCTTAACTTTGTATTGTACGGGGATGTTGGCTTTTACAAGGCTGATCGGAACGGCGCCTCCGGTTGATTCGGAGCCGGTTTGCTGGCTGGCTACGATGATACTGTATTCTTCTTCATAATGCTCTTTACCCCAGAGCAGTTGTTGTTCAGGTATCGGTAGTCCGCTTTTCGGGTCGAGTTTTGGCTTGTAGCCGATGTAAAGCTCTTTGACCTGCGCAGTCGGGTATTTGTAAACGATGTCAATCGGCCAGGGCAGCTTGAAGGATAAGCCAGGCTCGAGCAAACGCACCTGGTTAGATTCAGTGAGTGGGTTGCCGAATCGTTCGACTATTGCCTGCTCCTGAGATTCAACCACCACAATTGTGCCTAACAGGTAAAGCACCAATGCGGCGAAAAGTATCAAGGGGATAATAGCCCTTGAAAGCAATTGATAAAACCATGTCTGTGAGACTTTGAACCCGAATTGATAATCAATAGCGCCCGCCATCGTGTGCAGCACTTCGCCGGGCTCGCTGATAATCCCAAGCAATCGGCTGTCGAATGCGCTTCTGCTGTATTGGTCTTTGAGTCGAGGGCGGTATATATCAAGCACTACGTTTATGGCTGTCTCAATGCCGACTAACATCATCAGAATCGGGATGATGTAGGCTACGACCAATAGTGGTGTGGGAAACTTGAACTGCAGCAGGGCCAGACAAATGGCTACGACAAAACACAGAACCGCGCCGCCGAGCAGACTGCTTCCGGCCGCCCGCATGGGTTTGAATTTCTCCTCGGTGCTCATACCGGTCGCATAGCGGCTGAGCAAAAAGGCTGCGAAGGCAATAGCAATTAGAAAAACCGCACACAGCAAAGGCTGTCTGGTGACGACATCACCTGCTAAAGGACTCCTAAGAGCGGTCAGAAGGACTGTGCCTATACCGATTTGATAAAGTGCAACTATCGCCGCCAGGATTGGCACGAACCATTTTTCCAGTATGGCAAGGCGTTTCTGGGCGACCGCAAACAAATCAGCCTGCCTCTCCTGTTCGGTAAAGATAGTGCTCGCCTGGGCGTCTTCAGCCAGCCGGCTCGTATCAAGCTTTTCCTGTTCGGCAAGCGTTCTCAAGTGGAATTGGATAAGAAGTACGAAGCAAATGAGAGCTGTTGCCAGAAGGTAAAAGGCGATTGAGCTGATGGCAGAGAAATTGCTCCATTTGCCAAGAACCAGAATGATGATAAAGAATAACGCGGCAACTGCCAACAATGCCATAGATAGGTATTTAGCCCGGCTTGAAGATAACGCCATCTATTAAAAACTCCTGCTAAAGAACAAATCGGCTCTCAAGTTAGTATCTATATCCTGCCTGTCATAATTGCTTTACAAAAACAAGGCGGTTTAATATAACAAGATTGATTATACGTGCCAAGAGCGCCGTTTTGCGTTTTTTTACAAAATGGAAACCCTTTAGCACCATTTACGCCAAAAAATGAATAAGTTACTGACAATTGCCAGGAACACCTTCACCGAGACGCTGCGACAGCCGGTTTACGCCGTCATTATCGTCACGTCGCTGATAATGTTCGTCCTGATACCTTCGCTGACAATGTATTCACTGGACGACGACACTAAATTCTTGCGAGAAATCGGTTTATCTACGCTTTTTCTTACCAGCTTGTTCATTTCAATATTTGCTGCTTCGGGGGCTGTGGCGGAAGAAATAGACAATAAAACCATCATGACCGTTGTAACCAAACCGGTGCAGCGTCCGATATTCATCCTCGCCAAGTTCCTGGGGGTGGCCGCTGCGGTGGGCCTGGCCCACTATTTGTGCACAATTGCGCTTCTTATGGCCATTAGACACGGGGTGCTTGAGAACGCCTCTGATACGCATGACTGGTCTGTAATAACAACAGCGGCAGGAGCTGTTCTGCTGTCACTTTTGCTAACTGCTTTCCTGAACTATGTTTATGACTGGAAATTTTCTTCGACGGCAATAGTGCTTCTCGCTGTTTTTGCGACAGTGGGCATTATTTTGATGATGCTCTTTGACCGCAACTGGCACTTTAGCCCTGCTAATAGCGCCATTTATTTGATGGATATCTATGCGGCCGTGCTGCTGTTTCTGGGAGCGATGGTTATTGTGGCACTGGCGGTGGCACTTTCATCGCGGTTCAATATAGTAGTCACGCTTGTCGGCTGCGTGGGATTTTTTCTAATCGGGCTTATCAGCGATTATACTTTTGGCAGGTTTGCCGACAGCAGCATCTGGGCAAATATCGCTTACCATATCGTGCCGAATCTTCAGGTTTTCTGGGTCAGCGACGCAATTTATGAAGGCAGCACAATTCCCGGCAGATACGTCTTAATCAGCGGCCTTTACGCACTGTGTTACACATCGGGCATACTCTCGCTTGCGGTTGCTGTATTTCAGCGACGACAAGTTGGATAGGCCATAGTCCCGGAAAACATCCCGACTGCTAAGCTACGTCAATTCAACAGACCAGTAGGCGTTGTCGAGGAACTGTTTCCAGCTTTGATAACGATGATGGCCGAGGTGGATGTGCAGCAGGGGGTTGCGTCTTGGTTTGACAGGTTTGCGAACCAACTTCATGTGAGCCAGCTTTGGTGTCCTGCCGCCTTTCTTGACGTTACATTTAGTGCAGGCACAAACGATATTCGACCAGCTATTCTCACCGCCCATACTGCGGGGGATAACATGGTCGAGGCTCAAATCCATTGTGGAAAACCGCTTGCCGCAATACTGGCAGGTGTTACGGTCACGGCCGAAGATGTTTCTTCGGTTGAACTTGACTTCGCTTCTCGGAAGCCGGTCGTAAAATAACAGACGGATGATTCTCGGAACGGCAATATGAAAATTAACGGTAGCTACCCAGTCGTGGCCGTTTGGTTCATATTGAAGCTTGAACCTGCTGACATCGCACCAGGACTGGAAGTTATAATTTGCATAGCTGTTGTCCTCGCAGGAAACAACCTCAGCCAGTTCACGGAACAGCAGCGAAAAAGCTCGTTTTACGGAGATTATACGAACAGCCATATAGTGCTTGTTAAGCACAAGCACGTTGCACGAAAGTCCTGAGGACTCCTTACGGAGAGCTGAATGGCCTGCAAGTGCTGTCATAATAATAACCGAAAAATCACCCTTTCTCTTTCATTCACTCAAGTGCAAAGATAGCATTGAAGAGCTGTTTCTGCAAGCAAAAATTCGGGTGTGTAAATTCTGCGAAACGTGGACTATAAAAGCCCGGATTGGACGCAAAAACCATGTTATTGCGTCAGCATGAGGATACTTCTTAGGTCGTAAACCAGCGGCCTTGCACACGTCAGTTGCAGCAAAGTTTGACTCTACTCGATCACTGTGTCCCAGTAACAGCGAGGTATCGAGTTTTACTCTGTTTCTTCCGTGCCTTCTGTGCTTGCCGTGCTTTCTGTGCTTTCCGTGCTTGCAACGGGCACCACATTTTCCGCTCGCAGACCTTTCTCACCTTTTACGACATCGTAGGTAACATCCTGGCCTTCATTAAGCGTCTTGTACCCATCACTGGATATGCTTGCATAGTGGACAAAAATGTCCTGACCGTCTTCGCCTGCGATAAAACCATAACCTTTGCGAGCATTGAACCACTTCACTTTGCCTTGCGACATAAACGACTCCTTAGGTAAAGCTTTTACAAAATCATCACCATCGGCAGCTGTGTTCCATCAAAATCAAGATGGTCCATTAACTGCCGACGGAAGGTATTCTATTTCTCCAGGCTGCTTTGCGTACTACGGACTGGCGCCGAGGAGAGATTTTCCTTCATCTGTCTGCCCATCTTGAATTTCACGGTGCGCTTTGCGGGTACTTCGACCCGTTCGAGTGTCTTGGGATTCTGGGCGACTCTCGAGGCTCGGGTACGGGTCTCAAATACACCGAAATCACGGAACTCGAGACGATTTCCTTTGCAGAGCTCAACAGTGACCTCATCGAGAAACGACTGGACGATGCGTTTGACTATAACCCTTTTTGCCTGAGTGGCTTCCGCAATTCTGTCGATGAGTTCTTTCTTGGTTACTGTCGCCATAGACTACCTCATTTCAACATGGATTCCCGATTTTGACTTTGGCGAGCTCAGTCGAGTCGCAGAATCTTGCAAAAGAGGGAATCAAAGAGTACATGAAATTTGCTTTGTCGAACCTACAGGCATTACCGAAGAACGTGCAGCATAGCCGGGGGGTTTGAGAAGTATTATCGCCAATTTGACCTTTACAAATGACCACGTCTGTCAACCGTCAAAAAGCCTGGCAAATTTGAAATAAAACAATCGCAAAGTACTATACTACAAAGACTTCGACACAACAAGACTTTTTTTGAATAAAATTTATCACTTTCATTATGCAGCCATTTACCAATCGTATACGACAAGCCTGTTTGGAGTTTTTCTGAGGCTGCTAACCGCCCCAGCAGAGCTTGAGAATCTGTTAAAAACGGCTATTCAATAGCAGCGTTTTGCTGTGTCTGAGCAAATGGCTTTGACCTAACCCCTTGTAAGATAAGGAGTTATGCTCACAGGCGGTTTTTTTCTTCCATTTGAGCTGATCTTGTCCCTAACGGCCCTGTCGAATTGGATTGACCGGCTGGGCTGTTAACGGCATAATTGCCGATTCTATAATCTATACATGGACAGGAGTAACAGAATTAATTTTTCTCATGGATTCTGCGGAAGAAAATAGATTTTCCCCTGCCCGCTGGCGGGTTCAAAGAAGGCTAAGAGAGATAGTCGAGACAGCCCAGTGGCTGTTGATAGCGCTTATCCTTGCGTTGTTCTTTCGCGCATTTATCATGGAGGCTTATCGCATACCGACCGGCAGCATGGCCGCGACTTTGAAGGGCGCGCATTTTAGAGTTTATTGCAAGCAGTGCGGTTACAGATTCGACCGGGGATATGATTCGAGCGACTATGGATTGCCAAAATATGCCTTGCCGAGCAGCGGAAAAGAAACTCCCCGCAGTTGCCGCTGCCCTGTTTGCGGTTACGATTTGAAATTCGATAAACCTGTTTGGGTAACAAACGGTGACAGGATATTAGTACTAAAATGTCAATACCAGTTTGTCGAACCGAACAGATGGGACGTGATTGTTTTTAAAGACCCGATTGACCCGCGAAGCAATATGATTAAACGGTTGATTGGCCGGCCCGGTGAGACTGTTCAAATTATCGACGGTGACATATACATCGACGGCATGATTGCTGCGAAACCGCCTAAATTACAGGAAGAACTCTGGATACCTGTTTATGATAGTGATTATCATCCCGTCAGACCTCAGGAAGAATCGTTTCGCGGGTCTCAGTGGCAACTTCCATGGCGGGGTCTTGATGATAGCTGGTGGCGGATTGATGCGAACAATGTTACCTCCTTTGAGTTGAATTCGGCTGGCGACCAGTTGTGTGAACTCATGTATGACAGTTCCAAGGGTAACCATTTAAAGGCCGGCTATGCTTACAACGGCCGGGCTTCCCAGCAATACAGACCCTACTGTAGTGACCTGAAGTTGCGGTTTATGGTGCGGGCACAAGGTGAACTCTGTGTGGGCGCCCAGCTAAGCAAATACGGCCAAAGTTATCGCGGCTGGGTCGAGGGCGGCATGATGTTTATAAGCAGGGTAGTTGAAAATCAGCTTGAGCGGCTCGTCGAAAAGCAATTAAAGCAAAGCCAATGCAGCGAGGCTGTTATATCTTTTTCAAATGTTGACCATATTCTCACTTTTCAATACGGCAATAATAGTGTCAAATACAATCTCGGCCCGGCGCCGAAAGGTGCAGGCGAAATAATCCCCGGAATTGAGCCGACTGTAAGAATCCTTGCCAAAGGAAAGGTCCGTGTATCTCATCTGGCAATTTTCAGGGATATTCACTATACTTCAGGGCACTTTTACGGCAATGAAGGCCTTGCCAGGGCGGCCCAGGTTAACGGCTTTACGCTTAAGAAGGATGAGTATTTTGTCCTGGGCGACAACAGTCCCAACAGTCACGACGGACGCTGGTGGGACAAGCCAGGAATTGGAAATAACGGCTGGAGGTATCGGGCTGGTATAGTGCCTCGCGATTATCTTGTAGGCAAAGCTGTTTTTGTTTACTGGCCGAGCGGATTCAGGCTTTTCAAAAAATCTCGCACGGCAATTATTCCGAATTTCGGACAGATGCGATTTATATATGGCGGTTCCGGCAGGCAGCAGTAACTTGCACGAGGCCGGTTAAAGGAGTAAATTCTTCGAACCATGTTTATGAAAAGTCACGACAAGAAGGACAAGCAAAAAAGCAAACACAAGCATGACGCAGTAACTGAAGTTGCCAACATCCTCGAAGAGCTGGCAAGTGCACTGGTTATGGCGTTGCTGATAATTGGTTTTGTTGTTCAGCCTTTCATAATTCCCACCGGCAGCATGGCAGAGACCCTAAAGGGGGCACATTTCAGGCTTTGTTGTCCGCAGTGCGGCTATAACTATGACCATAACTACCAGGACAAGTACAATCGGGTGCCTTCAAATAAGATATATCCTTCAACAATGTCACGTTGTCCAGGCTGTGGTTTTTACAACGAGTTGAAAGAGCCTGTTCTTGTTGCAAAGGGCGATAAAATACTGGCGCTGAAATTCCTGTATCCCTTCGCCGAACCCAAGCGGTGGGATGTAGTAGTTTTCAAAAATCCGGTCAATCCCGGCGAGAACTACATAAAACGCCTGATAGGCAAACCTGGCGAGAAGGTGGAGATAATCAACGGTGACGTCTATATAAATGATGAGATTGCCCGCAAACCGCCCAAGGTACAGTATGAAATGTGGATGGTTGTTTACGACAGTGACTTTGTACCAGTTCGGCCGCAGGAAAGGAAATTCAATAATCATAGATGGCAGCAGCCGCTGCAGAATTACGGCAACAGCCACTGGCGGCATGTAGAAAACAGCGGCGGTCGATTTGTTCTGGACAGCAGCAGCCCGATGGAGCATCGGCTGGTCTATGACACTGATCTGGGGAATAATTTTCGCGCGGACTACGCTTATAATAAAGTTGGATTATACGGCTTGTCACCTGTATGCAGTGACCTGATGGTGCGATTTACTGTTGAGTTTCAAAGTGACAGCACGGTCAGGTCTACCGGCGCTGGTTTAAGAAAGTATCAGCGATATTACAAAGCGCGCGTAGATAGTGACGGCAGGATGATTATCGCCAGGGCTGACAGAGGCCGTGAAGAAGTGCTCGCAGAAAAACAGATTGATTTGCCGAATACATACGAGCCAATCCTGGTAAGTTTCAGCAATGTTGACCATATGCTGACCTTTGAGTTTGCAGATGAAAAACTGTCCCATGATTTGGGTAAATCACCGCTCGATGCCGGCGTTCGTCTTCCTGAAGCTGAACCAGAGGTCGAAATAATCGGTTCGGGTGAGCTTGAAGTGTCACACGTAGCCATATATAGAGACACTTACTATGCATCTAAACGGTCTGAAAATGATAACCACAAGGGCCAGGCCACGCAGGGCAGTCCGTTGCAGTTGGCTGAAGATGAATTTTTTGTTCTGGGCGACAATAGCCCGGCCAGTTCGGACGGCAGGTGGTGGGTCAAGCCCGGCATAGGTAATAACGGTAAACAATTCAGGATTGGCGTTGTGCCGCGTGAGTACCTGCTTGGAAAGGCGTTTGTTGTGTTCTGGCCGAGCGGATTCAGGCCTTTTGATAAATTCCCCTTCCGAATGATCCCGAATATGCGGGAAATTAGGCTCATCTACGGCGGCTCTGACAAGGACCATTAAGGTGCTTCTTACCGAAGGTGATTCTTGACTTTCAGGGGTGTTGAGGTTAATCTATCTGCGTTGGTATGGAGACCGCATTTTGCAGTTTTGAGGGGTCCCCAGGATAAAAAGTTAGCTGTAATCATAAGGCGTCGGAAAACTTAGTCTATGAAAGAATCAAAGAAGCTCTGGGAACGTTTCGAGGACATGAGCATCCTCGATGAGCTCAAAAATTCATACCTGAATTACTCCATGAGTGTTATCGTAGCGCGGGCGTTGCCTGATGTGCGCGACGGCCTCAAGCCCTCTCAGCGGCGCATCCTGGTGGCTATGCACGACTTGAACCTTGGTCCCCGCAGCAAGCACCGAAAGTGTGCAAAGATTGCCGGTGATACCAGCGGTAACTACCATCCGCACGGCGAAGCTGTTGTATATCCGACGCTGGTACGAATGGGCCAGACATGGAATATGCGCAACCCCCTGATTAACCCGCAGGGCAACTTCGGAAGTATCGACGGCGACCCGCCTGCTGCGATGAGATATACCGAAGCACGCATGACCGCCGCGGCTACGGACATGCTCGAAGACATAAGGTACGATACGGTTGATTTCGTCACCAACTACGACGAGACACGAACTGAACCAGTTGTGCTTCCTTCGAAATTTCCGAATCTTCTGGTTAATGGTTCGACCGGTATTGCTGTAGGCATGGCGACTAATCTTGCCCCGCATAATCTTGGTGAGGTTTGCGACGCACTTTTGTTACTGATTGACGACCCACAGTGTGGCTTCAAAGACATAATGAAGGTTTTACCCGGGCCGGACTTCCCGACAGGCGGTATCATCTGCGGCAGGAAGGGTATTGTCGATGCTTACACATCGGGCAAGGGGCATCTTACGGTTCGCGCAAAGACCGATATCGAAGAATCCAAGCGAGGCAAGGTTCGGATAGTCGTGACCGAAATCCCGTACATGGTCGTCAAGACTACCATCGTTTCGAAAATTGCAGATTGTGTTCACAACAATCAGCTTGCAGAAGTCTCAGACGTCAGGGACGAGTCAGACCGCCGAGGTCTGCGGGTAGTGGTTGAATTGAAAAAAGATGCCGACCCTGATATCGTACTCAATAAACTTTATCGATATACACTGCTCCAGACTACCTTTGCGATATCTAATGTGGCGTTGGTTAATAATCGGCCTGAGACGCTGAATATTAAGCAGCTTTTGAGCTGCTTTATCGACCATCGCAAAGTAGTCATCCGCAGACGAAGCACTTTCCTGTTGCGGCGATGCCGAAACCGGGCGCACATTCTCGAAGGGTTGATTCTGGCGGTAAGCGATATTGATGAAATTATAAACATTATCAAGAAGTCGCCCGACGCACCGACAGCCAAGCTTAACTTGATGAAAAAACCGCTCAAACTGCCCGAGCAAGCGACACTGAGAAAGATTCTGCCTAAGGAATTCGTGCAGGAAAAGAGCAAGTCGAAACATTATCTGACCGGGCCGCAGGCCGATGCGATTTTGACTATGCAATTGCAGCGGTTGACTGGGCTGGAGATTGAGAAGCTGGCCAAGGAATATGCCGACCTGATGGAGCAGATAAAGGGTTATGAAGCCATGCTGCATGATGAGAAGGTGCTGCTTGGTGTAATCCGCGACGACATCAGGGAGATGAAGCAAAAACATGCCGACAAGAGGCGGACGCAGATTGCCGGCCAGATTGAGCAGCTCAACATCGAAGATTTGATTGCTGACGAGGAAGTGATTGTGACCGTAAGTAACAGCGGCTACATAAAACGGATGCCGGTGGACACCTATCGCAGGCAGGGGCGAGGCGGCACCGGAATCATCGGCTCGGACACCAAGGAAGGTGATTTTATTGAGCATTTGTTTGCTGCTTCGACGCATGACTACCTGTTAATATTTACCAATCGCGGCAAGTGCTATTGGCTGAAGGTCTATGACATTCCAAGCATGTCCAGGCAGAGCCGCGGAAGAAGTATCGCCAACCTGCTCAAGCTCGGCGACCAGACAATCGCCTCGATTATTAATGTCAGCGACTTTAACAAAGATAATGAGGACCAGAGTAAGCAGCGGCAGTTGGTTATGGCGACGCAGAACGGGCTGGTGAAAAAGACTAAGCTCAGTGCTTACAGTAATCCGCGCGCAACCGGGGTTATCGCAATTAAGCTTGACCCCAACGACGATGTAATTGGCGTGGCGCTTACCAGCGGCAGCGACCATATTATATTGGGAACACGCGACGGCATGGCGATTTGTTTTGATGAGAAGCAGGCCCGGTCGATGGGCAGGGCGTCGCGCGGTGTTAAGGGTATTCGCCTGCGTCAGAAGGACCATGTGGTTGACATGGTCATTGCCCAACCCAGCGGTTCGTTGCTTACCATCTGCGAAAACGGTTACGGCAAGAGGACCATACTGGAAAACTACCGACCGCAGGGACGCGGCGGCACGGGTCTCAAAAATATCAAGACCAGCGACAGGAACGGAAAAGTTGTTGCCATGAAAGCTGTTTCGGCCAGTGATGAGATTATGCTTATTACCGCAAACGGAATTATCATTCGAACCGGACTGGACCAGCTGCGTTCCATAGGCAGAAACACACAGGGAGTCCGCCTCATAAAATTAAGGTCGGGCGACAAACTTGTGGCCGTGGCCAAGATTGTGGCTGATGAAGACGAGGATAAACAGAACGGAAAGGCCACTAAAGATATCTCTGATGAGGCCCCCAAGGCTCCTCAGCCGAGTTCAAACAAAGCGAAAAAGACCGCAAAAAAGAAATCGTCCGGCAAAAGGAAATAACCGAGGTATGCCGATAAATCTTGTGCAGTATTGATAATGGCAGGCAGGAGAAATAACACATCTGATAAGCAGCAGTCCATTTACGTCATCGCCGGCAAAGACGCTTCTCTGGCCAATGCCGAATGCGACCGGCTGCTTGACAAACTTATCGAGCCGGCGGAAAGAGCGACCGGGCTGCTGAACGTAGAGGCTGACAGAATCACCGTTACCGAAGTAATGGACGAACTGCGGACGCTCCCTTTTCTTGCGAGTAAACGCATTGTAGTTCTGAAGAATGCAGATAAATTTATCAGTGCCAACCGTGAACTTCTTGAGAACTATTTTGATAATCCCAGCCCCACCGGCGTCCTTGTTATGACGGTTAGTAGTCTTGACGCTCGAACAAAACTCACCAAAAAACTGCCGAAAGTCGGCAAGCTAATACAGGTGAGTCAGCCTTCCGCAAATCAATTGCCTTCACGGCTGCGGCAATATGCTCTTGAGGCTCATGCAAAGACCTTGAAGGGCGAGACTTCAGAACTATTAATTGAGCTTGCAGGTGAAGACTTGTCCCGGCTGTACGGTGAGATTGACAAGCTTGCTGTGTTTGTGGCAGATAACAAGAGCATAACCGCCGATGATGTCCAGGCCCTGGTGGGGCATAATCGTATCTATAATGCATTTGATATAATTGATTCAGTAATTGCACGCGACCCAGCCAGGGCGGTTAACCAGCTTCGCCGTCTTTTTGGTCAGGACAGGTCCGCTGAGTATACTTTCGTAGGTGCTCTTGCGTATCATCTTCGCCGGATGTTTACTGCCAAAGTAATGCTGAAAAAAGGCAGCTCCCAAGGGGACGTTGGAAAGAGTCTTCGGATATGGCGCCGGACCGACGCATTCTTTGGACAGGTGAGCAAGGCGTCTCTGGCGGAAATAGGGTTGTTGATACAACGTTTGGCACAAACGGATTACGAAATTAAAACGGGTAGAGCAACCGCCAGGACGGCTATTGAAGAATTGGTGATGACCATGGCTACGCCTTAGTCTTCTGCGGCGACAGAGGCGGGTGTCGGGCAAGGTTGGTCGACCAGGAATCGTTGAATTGTATGCAGCAGGACAGCCCGTTCAATCGGCTTACACAGGTATGCACTACAACCTGCTGCCATGCACTTTTCCGCGTCACCTTTCATCGCGCTTGCGGTCAGGGCAACTATTGGGGTAAGTAATCCTTTTTGTCTGAGAACCTCAGTCGCCTCATAACCACTCATTTCAGGCATATGCATGTCCATGAAAATCAGGTCAAAAGATTCGTCTGATGCTATCTCCACGGCTTCTTTGCCGTTTTCGGCGATTGTTACATCAATCCCGAGTTTCTCCAGAAGCAGCCTGATTAATAGCTGATTGGTCGGCGTATCTTCAGCTACCAGGACTTTTCCGGAGAACTGGTGCTGTTCGAAATCACTGCGTTCATCTTCGGTTTCATCCGGCTCGACATATTCACCTATAGAAGGCTGATTGTTGACATCCACACCAGGCGGAAGAACTATCGTAAAAGTCGAACCTTTTCCGGGTATGCTTTTGAGAGATATGCTGCCACCAAGTAGCTTTATCAACTTTCTGGCGATGGCCAGGCCCAATCCGGTTCCGCCGTACTTGCGCGTGTGGTCGCCGTCAGCCTGCATGAAAGCTTCAAATATGGTTTCCTGTTTCTCTGCAGGGATACCTATTCCCGTATCCTCAACTTCAAACTTTATCTGTGCCCCATCGAAAGCTTCCTGAAGTGAGACATTTAGGTGAACGTGTCCCTGCTTCGTAAACTTGATTGCGTTGTTGCACAGGTTTATGAGGCACTGTTTCAGTCTGACTGGGTCTGTTCGGATTACTGCAGGCAGGCTCTTTTCATAGTTGACCTTGAACTGGAGTCCCTTATTGTTTGCAGCGGGCGACATCATCAATTCCAGATTCGTAAGAAGCTCTTTCAGAGAGCATTCTATCTGCTCAACATCAAGTTTGCCGGCCTCGATTTTTGAGAAGTCAAGGATGTCGTTTATTAACTGCAGAAGTGTTGAGCTGCTTTGCCGAATTATACTGACATGCTGTTTCTGGTTCTCGGTGAGTTTTTCTTCAGAGAGCACATCGCTGAATCCAATGATGGCATTCATAGGCGTTCTGATTTCATGACTCATGTTAGCCAGAAACTGACTTTTGGCAACGTCAGCCACAATCGCTTGTTCCTTCAGTTTATTTGCGCGGTCAACAGCGGTTTTGAGTTGGCGATTGACTTGCCTTATTTCCAGTTGGGTCTGTTCAGCGCGAGTCCTGGCCAGCGTGACCTCCTTCGCACTTTGTTTGCGCTGCTGTATCTCAGTTTGCAGCGAGCTGTGACGTTCTGCAAGTTTCTCTTCGATTCGATGCACGTAGATATAGAAGAGCACAAACAGGACTGTAACAATCACCGTGCTCAGCCCGGCCAGCGTAGTTGACATCTGACTCTGTAATGTTCTCATATCGGTAACGTCAAGCAAAGCCACGATATCACCCAGGTAGCGCCCGCCTTTATCCTGCAACGGTAAGAAACCACCTTTGTATACATGATCGTCGCTTTTAAATTCGAATACAGGTTTGCCATACTGTATAGGGGTAAAGCGTATGTGCTCTGACAGTTCTTTTGGAATTGCCTCCATGGTGTGGGACGAAATCACGAAATGTTCGAACTGACCCCAGTCGCTCGTCTTCCTTAAAGAACGTCGGTTCTTCTGCCATTTGACTATGTCGAGATTGGACTTGTTAATGGTAAATATCAGTTCGGCCTTAAGTGTCTTCTCGAGTTCCGGTGTTATGTGGTCTAAACTTTCTCCCACTTCAACGTAGCCGACAACATCAGAACCATCCCTCCATGGATTTACTGTCCTCAAAGTCAAATTCCCACCATCGTCAAGATGGATATCTTCTGATGGTTCGTTTCTAACCGCCGCCCGGGTAAGAGTAAACCATTTGCTTTGGTCACCGAACCTGAACGGGTCGTGTATCCTCAAATCGCAGGTAAAATCGGGGCGATAAAAAGAGAGAGTCTTTATGCGATATTTGTGCTGTAGGCCGTCAAGTAGTTCTTTGCCTCGCTCCAGTAATGTTGCTCGGTCATGTGATTGCCACGCCCTGAGCAGTTTTTCGTCCTGCATGATAAGATTCGCCAGGCTGTGCATAAGCTGCGCGTCATGCCTGATCTGCCAGCGGAACATACGTTCGACACCGGTAAGCCGGGCGCTCGCATCGTAGCCTGTATTACGACTGCTGAGCCAGTAAACCCCTGCAATTGAAGAGGCAAGCAGCACCAACAGCGCCAACCCTACAGGAATAAGCAGCGGTAGTTTAATTTTCTCTTTGTCCTGTGTCATGTAGAGCCTTAGTCTACGCGAGATATATAATCACTCAACAACGCACAGTTAGTACCGGAATATCGACTTTTTTGGCACGCAGATTCTGGCTATGATGCCGGGGTATCAGCGATTGTCCTCGTCTCGGTTTTTTGGGCAGATAAAAGTGTTTTTATCAGGCACTAAGTGCGTTTTGATTAATATCGGTTTTGGCGATGAATTTTCTCGGACCTCAGGCATTGGCCCTTTCTTTGATACTAAGCAAATCCTTCATTACGTTCGACAGTCGACCTGCATCGGCGTCGATGCCGAATGCGTCGTGTAATTGCAGGTATAACTTATAAAGCTGCTGATACACTTTAACATTTTCGACCTTTGGCTTGTAAGTTATATCTTTCACGCCGCACATGCCTTTTTGTGCTGCGGCAAAACTATCATAACCGCCGACTGCTTTTCCTGCAACCACTGCCGCGGCTATGGCAGAGCCAAGTGCACAGGTCTGAGCCGAACGTGAAATCTTCATCTCTCTGCCTGTGACATCTGCGTAAATCTGCATCAGCATCGCATTTCTCTCAGCAATCCCGCCGCAGTTGACAACTTCCTTGATTTGAACGCCATACTCTTCAAAGCGATTGATAATCGTCAAAGCTCCAAAAGCAGTCGCTTCTATAAGAGCACGATAAATCTCTTCAGGTTTTGTGTGAAGTGTCTGGCCGAGCAGCAGCCCCGTTAATCTCTGGTCCACAAGAATCGTTCTGTTGCCGTTGTTCCAGTCCAGTACCAGCAATCCGGATTGGCCTGGCTTGAGTCTGGAGGCCTTTTCTGTAAGAGCACCGTGAGAACCAGTTTCTTTGCCGCCTGCCTGGATATAATTAACGAACCAGTTGAAGATATCTCCAACCGCGGATTGTCCCGCTTCGAGGCCCCAGAACCCCGGCACAATGGAACCGTCAACAATACCACAGATACCTGGTACATCCGCAAGCTCGGCATCTCTGCTCCTGACAACCATATCGCAGGAACTTGTGCCGATTATCTTGACTAACGTTCCTTCAGCGATTCCTGAACCGACTGCGCCTAAATGTGCGTCGAGTGCTCCCATCGCAACAGGAATTCCCGCTGGTACGCCAAGCCTGTCCGCCCACTCTTCTGTCAGCCCGCCTGCAGTTGTGTCAATCGCATAAGTCTCTTTGCTCAGCGTATCACTGAGCCTGCCGAGTTTCTCATCGAGTTTGCACAAAAACTCTCTCGCGGGATAACCGCCCCAGCTATTACTGAACATAGCCTTATGTCCTGCTGCACATCGGCACCTTTTTATTATATTGGGCTCACCAGTACCTGTCAGTAGTCCGGTCATATAATCAGCATGTTCTACCCATGTGTAAGCAGCGTCGAACACCGTGGGGTCAACACGCAAACAGTGTAGTATTTTGCTGAAGAACCACTCACTCGAATAAGTACCGCCGCACTTGGCAAGATATTCCGGATGTTCTTTCGCAGCCAGTTCGGTTATCTCTGCGGCTTCGGCATAACCTGTGTGGTCCTTCCACAGCCATGCCTGTGCATTAGGGTTGTCTTTGAATTCGTCAAGCATCGCCAGGGCCTTGCCGCTCTTATCCACAGGCAGGGGGGTCGAACCTGTCGTATCAACGCCGATGCCAATAATCTTCACAGGCTCAAAACTGCTGTCAACCTTTTTTGCTTCGGCAATAGCTCCGGCAACAGTCTTTTCAATACCCTTGATGTAATCAGCGGGATTCTGACGAGCCAGGTTGTGGTCCGAACTGTCAAGGATAATACCTGCTTGGCCTGTTGGGTATTCGTGGATACTTGTGCCCAGTTCAGCTCCGTTTTTAACATCGACAATCAGGCATCTGACAGAGTTCGTTCCGTAGTCAAGTCCTATCGTATAAGGCATGGCGGTTTCTCTAACAAATAGGGTGACAGATTCGGAAAGAATCTCGTTAAATTTCGTATAATCGCGCCCGGCAGGACTCGAACCTGCAACCTTCGGATTCGAAGTCCGCGACTCTATCCAATTGAGCTACGGGCGCCTGAATCACTGTATCAGCCGAAAAAAACTGGGGAACAGGGATTCGAACCCCGACTAACTGATCCAGAGTCAGTCGTGCTACCATTACACTATTCCCCAGTGTCTTGCTCTCTAAGAAAAAGTTTACACTCGCTAAACAGGTGTTTCAAGGAAAATCGCTATCCGGTCAGACTGTGTGGTTTCCGAGGAATTGGGATTATACTCTCGGCTTCCCGGACCATCACCAGCGTGGAACTTGATGATTATTAATGTTCTGTTTTGCTCTACATCCCCTTGGCGACTATGTAAATCTCAACTCGCCTGTTTTGAGCGTTGCCTTTTTTGTTTGGCTTGTTTGGCACTACAGGACGATATTCACCAAAGCCTCGCGCACTCAACCGGCTTGCCGCAATGTTGTTCCTGCTCATCACATTAAGAACCGATATTGCCCGGTGCGCCGACAGATGCCAGTTGGTCGGATGTTTCGCTCGCGTCGCCGGTTTGCCAATCGGAATGTCGTCCGTATGACCTGCTACTATGATATCAAATTCTTTGGCCTGCTCAATAGCCAGTATCTTGCACAGAGACTGAATCGTTTCGATTGCCGAAGGTGCCACCTTGTCGCTGCCCGGTTCGAAAAGTAAATCACTCTTAAACTTTACGATTCCGCGGCTCGAATCGTAAGTCACCATTTCCTCTTTAGCTGCGAAGTCTTCGAGCATAGTACTAAGCTCCACCGGAAGCTGAGCGCCGCCGTACAAAAGCTGGTTCTTCATTGAATCAATAAGGGCCTGCTTATCCTCGATAGCTTTCTCCAGTGCAGCCAACTTCTCCTGCAGGGTAGCCGTCTCAATCCCCTCCATCTCTTTTGCCGCCGCTAACTGACGCTGCATCTGCGTCATCTGCAGCTTACTGCTTTGAACCTCACTTTCCAACTGGGATATTCTCTTGCGCTGCGTATCGTTCTGTATTCGCAAATCCTTGCACTCGGGCTCACAGCCGGTTACCATGATAACACACGCACAAAAAAGCAGTGACAGAAGAATTCTTGCAGCTCGCATTGTTACTCCCTTTCAATCAAATAAGCTTTTAGGCCAAATTCCATTTATTCCGCATGTTTTCAACTCAATTTCACAGTAAAGACTTCGTATCCGGTTAAGCTTACGAAGCTGCGCTAAAATAGAACTTATTTGAATTGCCTCGTCAAGGACAAACTTCCGAAATGCTTTCTCGCAGGGCTCAGTTGCTGTATGCCCCTGAAACGTACCTGCCGGCGCACAAAAAAGCCCCTTTGGCAACGCCAAAGGGCCTATAATTCCGTAACCTGTGATTGAGACTATTTCTTCTTTTTCTCTTTCTTCTTCTTTTCTTTTTTCTTCTTTTCCTTCTTTTCCTTTTTCACTTTCGGCGCCTTTTCCTTCTTGGGTTTAGGCTGCTTCGGTTTTTTCGGCTTGGCGGGGGCGCCCTGCATAGCACCGTAACCGGCAACTATCCCCGCGACCACACCCACACCGACCAGTGCGTATATAATCGTCATTCCCGATGGAACCAGCGAGCTTAACACGCCGAATTGTCCCGCCACCGTTACCATAAGCGTATAAACCACTACCAGCAGAGGCAGCAGCAGTAGAAAACCGAATATATTGCTCGACGCGTCCGGCTCAGGCTCGACATATCCCATTACTACAGGAGCTCCAGCCAACTGGTCCTGGGCTAACATCTGCTCGGCCTCAGCCGCAACATCCGCCGCCGATGCGTCCGGTGACGGCACGGCTCCTTCGTCACCTTCCGGAGTGTAAATTTCATCCAGAATACCCCCTAAAGAAGTATCATCCGCCTGCAGCGACAAATCCAGCAATCCAGAACCGCTGCCGAAACTGTCCAGGTTAATGTCCCCCTCTATTTTCTCCAGCGATGTGGCCTCCTGCATGGCCTTGGTCTCCGCCGCTGTATCATCCGACAGCTTGAAATCGCCGTCCGATTCATCGAGTACGCTTATTCCTTCTTTGGTTATAGCTGTATCGGCATTGGTCAATTCGTCACCAATACCAGAAGCTGTATCACCGTCCAGTGACAGTGAAACTTCTGTATCGTCCGTTTTTGGCTCAGCCGGCGTCTCCTTACCGGGCACTTCCAAATCACCAAGCAGAGCAAGACTGTCATCGAGTGTCGGCTCTTCCTCTCCACCCACTGGCTCACCCAACATCGCAAGGCTGTCTTCAAGCGTCAGTTCCGCTCCGCTGCCCTGGTCACCTAATTCCGCGACCGGTTCCGGCTCCGGTGTCAGCGGTTCTTCCTCTGCCGCCTCAGGCACTAATTCAATGGGTTCTTCCTCTGTAGCCTCGGCTTCAATAGTAAGTGGTTCTTCTGCCGCTTCTGGTTCTGGCTCCAGGGCTTCTTCTGTCGCTTGCGGCTCTGGCGTTAGTTCCTCTTGCGGTTCTTCCGCCGCAGTTTCAGCAGGCAATACGCCCGTATCAGACATGAGGCCTTCGACCTCATCCACCTTAAACAGAACATTGCTGCCGTCACGAAATTCCCGAAGCTTACGCTCTTCCACGAGCTTCTGAACCTCTTCTTCGCTCATGTTCAGCTTTTCTGCAGCTTCCTGTAATGAGTAGAACATACCAGCCATAATTACTTGTTCTCCCGCTCTAAATTACCCTGCAAATTCACTTGTTCAGCACTCCTTTGGTGTTTGTGAGTTAACTTGTTCCTATAATAAAGTATCGGCTAAAACAAACATCCAGCTTGCTCAAAACCTTAAATCCGCCCCAGGCGTCTGGCTTCTCGGCCTCAGTAAAGTGCCAAGGCAATTTATCGGGTCATAAAACCTGCCAAAACACTTGTGACGCGATTAATAACAGCCCCTCTTAGCCGAATTATAACATAGAATTATAACAGGATTATAGCTTAATCCATACGCACTTGCAAGCCAAATCTTACCCATACTACCAGCCCCTGCGATACCGAAGACCCCGTTTCTCCCTTGCCCGGAAAGGCCTTTTTGGGATTGACTATCGAATGTTGAATACTTAGTATAAGCCGTTTCGTGACCGGATGGATTTCCGGCGGGTTGTTGAAGGTTGCGACAGCCTTAATATTCAATATTTAGTATTCAATATTAAATCCTTTTACGGGGTGTAGCTCAGCTTGGCTAGAGCGCCTGCTTTGGGAGCAGGAGGCCGTAGGTTCGAATCCTATCACCCCGATTTTGCCGCCAAATATATCGATGCTCAAATATGTCCTGTTAATCCTGCTATCCTGTCTAAAAAACAGTGTAAATCAGTGTTAATCTGTGTCTAAATGATTGTTGTCTTATGCAAATTCACCGTTTTTATTGCGATTCAATAATCCAACCCCAAACGGTTCTTACCGGCACCGAAGCTCACCACGTCAACTCCGTTCTGCGTCTCAAGTGTGGCGACGTAGTAGAATTATTTGACGGACACGGCGCCCTGGCCAAAGCAGCCGTTGCGGAACTTTCATCAAAACAGGTAACGCTTCAAATAAAAGAAGTCATAACTCATCCTGCCCCGAAGCGCCCGGCAATTATAATCGCTGCCTCCGTCGCCAAAGGCGAACGCTTCGATTGGCTCGTCGGCAAATGTACCGAGTTTGGCGTTGATAGAATCATACCGATTATTTTCGAGCGAACTGTAAAACAGCCGAAAAATCCGAAAATAGTCGACCGCTGGCGCAACATCACCGTTGCCGCCGCTAAACAATGCAAAAGATTGTTCCTGCCTGTTATTGATTCACCGGTACAGTTTACTGAGGCAGTTACAAAACTTGCCGCCGACTATCCCGGCGCTCGTATCCTCGTCGGTTCCTTAGCGGACAATGCGAAACCGCTGATTAAAATGGAATTCGACGATAGAAATGTGATAGCCTTCATCGGGCCGGAAGGGGGGTTCACAGAAACCGAAAACGAATTGCTAACCAACGCCGGCGCTCAACCTGTTCAGCTAACCGATACTGTTTTGCGTGTGGAGACCGCCGCGATTGCCTTTGCCGCTGTACTCGCCGCTGCACGTGATACTCTGCCACAGGAGAAAGCTTCCTGACCCAACAGCCTATTGAGTATCATCAGTAACTTGCTCTTTCAGCCGCCAACGCCTAACGGCTCTTTCAAGGTAACTCAAGCCTATCAACACGCTGATTACGATAACCGTCGTCGCCAGGGCCAGTTTATAATATCCCGCGCCGCATGCCATACCGATGCTCGCAACTAACCAGATAGTCGTCGCCGTCGTCAGCCCTAATACTCCTGCCCGGTCACGAATAATCGCTCCGGCTCCGAGAAAACCAACGCCCGTAACCACCTGCGCCGCTATCCGGGTAATCGACTGGTTATCCTCCGCCCCCATCTTTCTGCTTATAATCGTAAACACCGCCGCGCCAACACATATAAGCACATTCGTCCGCAGTCCCGCCGCTTTCTGTTTGAACTCACGCTCGATGCCTACCATCGCCCCGAGGACAACCGCAAGGACAACCGCTAATATGTCAGCTAACTCAACTTCCATGTAATCTAATCCTCCCTGATAGAATTATCTCTCTACTAAAGTTTCCTCAACCTTCATCCCGAAGTGTCTGCCGCCTTTTTCAACATGGCCTAATACTTTGTCACCCACTTTCAAATTTGAAATCGACACTGCCTTGCCGTCAGGGCTGACTAATCGAATCGTCTCGGCATTCTGCAATACTAAACTTATCGGCATACCTTCAGCCTCAGCCTCAATCAGAATCATCGGCCGCTTCTCTATCTTGTTCCTGCCCAGGTACGCTAATTGACTTTTGCCCGTGTAATCGACGATTAATACTTCATCGCCGCTCTTCAAATCAGCAAGGTACTTCGTCTTTCCCCCCGGCCCTAAAGTATAAGCATGCACCGCACCGGCATTGACACGGAAAGGCCGCGACGCCACATACGGATTATCTATCGACTCCGAATGAACGAGAAAATATCCCGATGCCGTATTACCAACCAGCATACCTTCGCCCACGTTCATCTGCGTACACGTATCAAGACATGCCCTGTCCCCCATCCCCAACTGCTTCATCGCCGTTATCGTCGCACTGACCAGTTCTATCGGCTCACTAACACCGCGAACAATCTCTGCCGTCTTCTTAATCTCATTAGCATCCGTCGAATCGAGCACCACCCCGTCAACACCTTTTTCAAGTATCTCCACCATCAGCTTCGCCTGCTCGCTCGTCTTCACCTGAACCATGATAGGCCCGTTCCGCCGGGCTAACAGATTCTCTATCGGGATAATCGTCCAGTCTAACATACGAACCACGACTATTTTGCTTTCCGGCACCGCAGCCGCCTTGTCCTCATCGGCCTTGCCCGATATATCTACAAACTCAACGTCAATGCCGGGCTTGATGTCACCTTCTTTTTCGACGGTTTTGATTTTGCCGAATTCTCTTACCGTCCCGCTCATCCCATCCGGCAGGACAACAGCTTCTGCTCCGCTCTCCAAAGCTGTTATAACAACGCCTTTCTCATAAGGAACCGAATTAACCCAGAAATTCTTCATCCGAATAACCTTTGTTTAATATTTTTAATTGCTCAAAAACTCTTTCGCCTGCTCAACGCTGCATCCTTCATGCACCATCTTACTAAGTGCGCCGATTACCCTGGTCGGGTCTTTGTGCTGAAACGCGTTTCGTCCGATGGATAGACCCGCCGCGCCCGCCTGCAGCGCTCCCTCGACCATCTTGAATATGTCCTCATCACTGCCCATCTTCTCGCCGCCCGCAATTACAACCGGCACCGGACAGCCGTTAACTACTTCGGCAAAGCTCTCCGGGCTTCCCGTATAAACGCACTTGACTATATCAGCCCCGAGTTCCGCCCCCACTCGCGCCGCGTGCTTGGTATTATTCAGGTCATACTCATTCTTAATCTTCGGCCCGCGCGTATACATCATCGCAATCAGCGGCATCTGCCATTCCAAACATCGCTCGCTAACGTAACCGAGCTGCCGAAGCATCTCCCTGTCCGTCTCAGCCCCTAAATTGATATGAACCGAAACCGCATCTGCGCCGAGCTTAATCGCCTCTTCCACTGTGCAAATCAGTTCTTTCGCGTTTGGGTCCGGGCTCATCGACGTCCCGCCCGACAAATGAACAATCAGCCCGATGTCCTTGCCCGTGCCCCTGTGTCCCGAACACACTATACCCTTGTGAACCAAAATTGCGTTAGCGCCTCCCGCCACGACCTTACTCGTAGTCTCGCGCATATCCTCCAGACCCGGTATAGGCCCGACCGTCACGCCGTGGTCCATTGGTACAATCACCGTCTTGCCGCTGTCCCGGTCGATAATCCTCTCTAATCGTATCTTCTTGCCTATCATCTCTTACCCCTTAATTCGTTGAATCCATTGCTAAAATCTACCCTGCAAAACCAAAAACGCAAGAAAAAAGATATAACTGTCTAGTATGCCCGTCCCCAAAACAAAAGCCGCCGACGCTTTCAAAAGTGCTGGCAGCTTAAAAAATTCCATGTCGAACCGCGTCTAATCCATCGCCTCGAGAATCTCTTCGTAGAACTCGGCGTACTTGTCCTTGTCCTCACTACTGCGTTTTGCTATCGCCGCACGCGGATGCTCGTTGAGCACACCCGTTATCATATACGGAATGATATACCCCCACTCGATATCTTCACGCATGGGGACCATATAATCCTGTATCACCTTCAGGACTGGGCTGAGATTGAACTTTGGATTCTTCAGAAAACTCACTAACAACTCCAGCGGACAGTTCCCCGGTCCGCGCCCTATCCCTAAAAGCGAACCGTCAACATAATTGCCGTCGTGAATAATACCTTCGATGGTATTGCCGAAGGCAAGTTGCTGATTGTTGTGGCAGTGAATGCCGATTTCGCAATTCTCAAGATGTTTCTTAAACGTCTTTACATAGTATTCAATCTGCTCGCTATACAAAGCCCCGAAACTGTCCACAACATAAACCACATCCGGTTTACATTCCGAGTTCAACTGCTTCAGTGCCTCGACCATATCGAACTCGCTTTCCTTCGATATCGCCATTATATTTACGGTCGTTTCGTATCCCAGGTCATGCGTCTTGTTGACCATATCTATCGCCTTGTCGATATCTTTTACATAGGTCGCCACGCGTATCATATCCACAGGGCTCTCATCAACAGGCCGGAACACTTGTTCCTTCACCCGGTGAGCATCGACCATTATGCTTATCTTCAAATCCGACTCGATGCCGTCTATTACCTTGCTAATCTTATCATCATCACAGTACTTCCACGCACCGTACTCCTTCGGGCTGAACATCAGCTTACTGCTGCGATAACCGAACTCCATATAATCAATCCCGCTTTTACTCAACGCCTTGTAAACCGCGCGAACAAACTCATCCGTAAAGTGATGGTTGTTTATTAGCCCGCCGTCTCTGATTGTGCAGTCCAGCACCTTGATTTGTTCTCTGAACATAATTACAACCTCTCTCTGTGTTCTCTGAGCCCTCTGTGGCTAAATTTTTAGTCGTTGATAAATAATCTTGTTAATCCTGCCTGTCCGCCGTAGCCTCGGCGAAGGCGGGTTATCCTGTCAAACAAACAGTGTTAATCTGTGTTAATCAGTGTCTAATAAAGTCGTTAATCCTTCTTAGCCTCTGCTTTGCTCCAAAACCTTTTCTATCACCTCTGCCCCGACTTCCACCGCATACTGACCGTCTTGACAGTGCACACTTCCTATTGTCTCCAGAAGGACAAATCTCGGCTGGCCCTTCACCGCCTTCTTGTCCCGTTTCATTGTTTCAAGCAGTTTCTCTTTCTTCATCTCCTTCGGCACTTTCACCGGCACAGATAACTTCTTGAATATCGCTGCGATTCTTTCTAACCTGCTTCCGTCACTCATCCCTGTCTGGATTTCTATCAACCCAGCCGCCATAATCCCGATAGCTACCGCCTCGCCATGCAGCAGTTCGAACCCGCTCACCGACTCAACAGCATGGCCGATAGTATGGCCGTAGTTAAGTATCCGCCGTTTGTTTTTTTCTTTCGGGTCCTCTTCAACTACCGCTGCCTTTATCCTGCAGTTCTTCTCAGCTATCTTTACTAACACTTCACTGTCACGAGCCAGCAGGGCGTCAATATTCTCTTCGATGTAATCGAAATATTCCTTATCTGCTATCAGCGCATGCTTGACCGATTCGACCAGCCCGGAGCGGTACTGCCTCTCGTCAAGACTCTTGAGTGTTTCCACATCTATATACACCGCACCAGGCTGCCAGAATGTCCCGAACGCGTTTTTACTAACGCTCGAATCCACTCCCGCCTTGCCGCCTATAGCCGAATCCGCCTGCGCCACAGTCGTCGTCGGTATCTGAACTACCGCCACGCCTCTTTTAAAAATGCTCGCCGCGAACGCTCCAATATCACCGACCGTCCCTCCGCCAAGCGCAACGACTACACTGTCCCTTCCTAAATACGCCTTCTCCATCGCCTCGACTATTTTGACCACAGTATCGATATTCTTCGATACTTCCCCCGCCGGCTCTATCACGAAACTCGGTACATCATTCCCAGCCCGCAGACTCTTCAAGTGTCCCGCGTCTGCTACATTGGTGTCGCTGACTATAAATAGCTGCTTACCACTGAAATCCTTCTGTATCTGAGACCACACTGTCCCTAAGATACTGGAACCTATCCGTACCTTATAACTACCCGCCTCACTCGCCGGTACTTTAACTACCATTTCAGTTGTCGTTTGGCTTTTACCCATCTAAGTCTTTCTTCCTGAATCTACAAAGAACCGGCATTTTAACATATTTACGCCCCAACGACAATACACTGCCAAATCCACGGTAGGGGGTGTTTTTTATTTAGCCCTCAAGCTTGCTTGAGGGGCAAGTCTTTGATTTGTTTCAAATTTATCTTGGGAGTTAGATTTTCTTTTGTTTTGCGGTTTTTGTCTTTTCATCGAATTCCCAGATTTCTACATCTTTGGGAATCAAATGTGATTTTGTACGAATGTAATATTCTGCAAGTGTCTCTTTACGTTTCAGGCTGTAATCTTTAAGTACAAAGAATATTTTTCGATACCCTTTTGGGGCGGTATAAAACAAATACATCGCCTGATCCCATGTGGTTATTTTTGCACTCGGAACATTGCCTCCTTCAGTCCATTTATGAGACTTGCATTCAACGAGAATTTTGTCGTCAAGACTACCTAAATCGAATTTATGTTGTTTTTTCCCGTTTATTCCTATGTTAAGCGCTATATTTTCCTGAAGGTGTAAACCTTTTTTAGCAAAATAATCTTTCGTAGCTCTCTCAAATTCCTTACCTACATGTGCATTACTCTTTGCACCTTTTCGTTGGAATGGCTTATTCATTTCTTTCCATACAACAGTTGTCGTTAGTCAATAATTCATCTTTTCTTTAGTATGGCATTGCCTTGTTTTCACATTAGTAGGAAACGTTTTTACTAATATCAATTGATCCTCTTAATATTTAATTTATACCTTTGATCGTCCAAACTGCTTTCAAATACTTCAACACAATAACCTTTCTCCAAGTAATCCTTTTGAATTATATCAAGCACTCGTTTTTTAAAATTTTCGTCTACTCTACTTCCTAAAATAACTTCTTTTAATATGTCCTTGTTGAATTTGACAACATTTTCTTTTATTTCTCTATATGCCAGCAGAATACGGTATTCTTTCTCATATCGCCAATCCTTTCCTTTTGTTTTCATAAAAGCAATTAGGTCATCTGATGTTCCATTTAAGACATCATATGGTGATGGAAATCGGCCTTGATAATCAACTTTATATATTGGAAGAAAATTATGATATGCTGAATTTGCTAGATGTTGATTAATATCGGGGTAGCTGGGTATTATGCACAAAGAATTATTATATACTAAGGTGTCGAAGCCAATACATATTCCATAATGTGAATTCGTATAATGACTCCACATAAGTATATTATTTCTTATTTCACTTAAGCAATAAATAACAACGGTCTTAAAGTCTAACTTTTTATGTTTGTTTTTAATTATTTCTGGGTCATAATTTATCGAGTTCAGATACTCCAAACCTTTCAGTTTGAATTCTTCTGGTACATGGTGTTTCTCTGCAGATTTATACCATTCCTCTGAACTTCCCTTACACTCAATCAATATACGGCTGTCGAATGGGTCATTAAAATCTTTAACAAATGAAAAATATAGTTCTTGAAATTCTAATAACCGAAGGGTGTGCTCGTTATCTGGCCGATACTTATAAAGTCGTTTTACTTTTCCTTCTACTTGACTTGGTTCTGTTACTTTGTCTGATCCTGTCAACGTAATAATCTCCCAACACTTCCGCTAATAACACACACGAACCACTATCCATGAACCACTACCCACAATACCCGATCCACGAAC
>SDBV01002553.1_pt1 | contig 27175 bp, 22 predicted proteins | sample 2277081 | NCBI WGS metagenome assembly SDBV01 (sample SAMN10402039, study PRJNA504765) | marine sediment metagenome | isolation source: marine sediment core GS10_PC15, 223 cmbsf | place: Arctic Ocean: Southern Knipovich Ridge | collected 2010 | reverse complement strand
CGCTGGAGCGATAGACCTCCAACCAGCCCACCACCCGGTTCCGGTTGTAGGAATGATAGCCCAGCGTTTCGAGCGGGTAATAGGTGTTCCGGAATTGGGTGTCTAAGAAAAAATAGCGGCCCCTGATATAGTGTTGATCGCTGACTGCGAAGGCTTCGCCCAGCGTGTTGGACTTGGTCGATTTCCGGGAACGCTCAATGGACGCCACCGAGGTAAGGCTGAGGGGCCCGAACTGGGTGACCGACTTGAGGCCGAACAGGCCGCTGCTCTTACCGCCGCCACCGGTGGCGAACTGGGTCCCTGGTAAGGAGAGGGAGATGTTGCCGGCGTCGATGCTCTTGAGTATCTCGTCCTCTGCGCCGCGGTAGGCGATTTTCATATCGTTTTCAAACTCGAAAGCGTTCTCGCTATCCTGATGTACCAGTATGGATACACGGTCTCCGATGGTGCCTTCGATATCGAACCGTTGGGTCTGGTCGACATCAAGTTGCCAATTCTTGTTAGCCCGGAAATTGGTGAGGCTCTTGGACTGGTCCTTGAATATCATTCCGCCTTTGATGGCCACATTGCCGGTGACACTGAGCGCTACCCTCTGACCGGCGATATCCGCGCCGATCAGTTCCAGGGTGCGCCGCCCTCGACGGCGATCCTGTACATCGGTCGTTACGGACCGGCTCAGCTGCCGGCGCAATTCCCTCTGCCAGCTGGATTGGATCTTTTGCGGAATGTACCACTCCAGTTGTACCGTGGCCGAGACTTTCAAAGGGGTGCCGTCGTGGTCCTCATAGAAAGTAATATATTTACCGGTCCGATCGATCTCGGACCAGGTTTCCAATTCCCGGGAGCTAATATCCCACAGGCTCGGGGCCCGCCGGCGAATCGCAGCCGCTTGCTCAGAGTCTAACAACTGCAGGGTCTCAATGGAATCCTGCTTGATAAAGGCGGAGATAGCTGCCAGGGTGGTGCTATCCGGTTTGGTTTCAGCCCAACCGGTAAGTTGCAGACCGGGGGCAGGGGCAGGGGGTAGCGGCACGGCGATAGTAGCGGCCAGGCGGTCGGGGATGTGCAGCTGCCAGGTACGCACGGATTCCGTTTCGGCTCCCGCCAATATATGGAAGCCGCCGATAATCAGCGCAATGATCCTTACAGGCACCTGATGTCGTAACACCTGCCAGTTCCTAGTTACTTAAACCGCGTAACAAAAACCGGTAACAGAGGTGCTTAAGCTGTGGTCTCCTCGAGAAGATTGGTACTGAAAGTATCGCCGAGCTGGCGGCAAAGGGCTTCAAATGCGATCCCGCGGTGAGAGCGGGCCTGTTTTTGGGCCAGCGGCATCTGGGCAAAAGTGCGTGTTTCGCCATCGGGCTGGAACACCGGGTCGTATCCGAAACCGGCCCGGCCCCGGGACCGGGTAGTGATAGTACCGGCAACGGTCCCTTCGGCCGTAAGCTCCCGGTGGGCATCCACAAAGGCGGCGCAGGTGCTAAAGCGGGCGGTTCGTTGAGCCGGGGCCACATCTTTAAGCAGTTCCATCAGTTTTGATACATTGTCCCTATAGCTGGCGGTGGGACCGGCAAACCGGGCGCTGTAAACTCCAGGGGCGCCATCCAGGGCGTCCACTGCCAGGCCGGTATCATCGGCGATGGCCGGGAGCCCGCTGGCCGCGTGGACGGCCCGAGCCTTTAGCAGGGCGTTCTGCTCCAAAGTAGTCCCGGTCTCCTCCACGGGGCCCAGGGCCGGAAAATCCCGCATACTCAACAAAGTTACCGGCAGATCGGCAAAAATGGCCTCGATCTCCTTCAATTTATCCCGGTTTCGGGTAGCCACCACCCATTTCATAGGTCCACCCGGTCGATATGCCCCACCACGGCCGCGTCCAGGGCGGTGAATTCGCGGTCGAAGGGGAAGGACGCCTCCTTGGAAGTGACATAGTAGACCAACTCTCCAGGGCCGGCCTGCTGGCTGTCGGCAGCCACCAGGAAATCGCCCTGCGGCTGGGAGCCTGTCACCTCCATCGGTTGCAGGATCAGGAACTTTAGCCCCTCCAGGTCGGGCAGCTTGTGGGTGGCCCAGACTCTCCCGATTACCTTTGCAATATTCATGCCTCTGAGAAGTCCACCTGGTCAACGATTGCCATGATAACCGTGTCCACCGGTTTTTCGTGGGTGGTGGAGGTCAGGCGGGCGGAGCTCCCCGAGGCGCACAACACCAGCTCGCCGGCCCCGGCGCCCACGGCATCTACAGCGATCGCGAAATCGTTTTTGAGGCGCAGCTGCTCGTCCACCTTCTTCACGATCTGAAACTTCAAACCCTGTAAACTTTCTTCTTTCTTGGTGGCCCATACGGTTCCAACCACCCGTCCCAGGAACATAGTCAGCCCTTTTTATTGAGAGTATTTAATGTTATGTCCATCAATCTGCCATGTCAATGGGATTCGCAACTCACTTGCCGGCTTGAGCCTGGTTATGATACGCCTGACGGTGGTATGAGGTCCCAGCCGGATCAGGCCACCGGGAGTTGCAGCCGGAAGCGAGCGCCGGATTGACCACCACCATCCAGGAGCAAATCGCCGTCCATGCGTTTAGCCAGCTCCAGTGCCACCGTAAGCCCTAAACCGAGGCCGGGCGAGGATTCATGCTGCGGCAGACGGGAGAACGGTTGGAAGACGGCCTCACGCTGCTCCTCGGGGATTCCCGGACCCTCGTTTTCCAATTGGAAGCACACCCACTGTTCTCCCTCCAACCAACAGCGCAGGGTAACCGTTGTTCCAGGGGTACTATATTTACTGGCGTTGTCAATCAGGTTGCCAAGCACCTGCTCCACGGCAGTGGCATCAGCCCGCACCATGGGTAGGCTCGGGGCTACTTCCGTGACGAACTTGAGGTTACGCCGCTCCAGTATCAGCCCCCAGGTGCCGTCTACTTGCTTGACGATCTCATGCGGGTCCTCCGCTTCCCGGTTCACGACCCAGGTGCCGCTTTCGACCCGGGAGAGGTTTTCGATACCTTCAACCAGGTAGAGCAGATGATTTACGTTATGGTTAATGGCTTCGAGATACTGGGATTGTTTCTCGGTCAGGGGGCCACCGAAACCTTCTGTGAACAGCTGCAGAAACTCCTTGATCACGGCCACCGGCGATTTTAGCTGGTGCCCGGCCTGGATAAAGAATTCGCTCTTCTGTTTTTCCCGGGCCAAACTTTCGTCCAGCCGCCGACAGTCGTGTAGTGACCGGAGGAATTTTTCGTATTTGGCTATAAGGTAGGCCAGGTGGTCGATACTGAAAGGCTTGGTCAGAAAGTCGTCCACGCGGTTGGCAATGATATCTTCCTGGTATTCCAACTCCATTCCGGTCATGATAATGGCCACTAGGTCCGGTCGCAGTTCCTTGGCCTGCTTCACCAGGTCGAAGCCGATGCAATCCGGTAGACTCAGATCAATGATGGCCAGATGGAATTCCCGCTCCCCCAACCGCTCCAGGGCAGTGGCCCCGTCGCAGGCCACTACAACGGAATAGCCCTTAAGCGAAAGAATTTCTTCGAGGAAGGAACAGATGCTGGGTTCATCGTCCACCACCAGTACCGACAACTGGAAGTCCTGGGCTCGGGGGTTACTCATGCCGCCTTACGGGGAAGTAAATAGCCAGGGTCAATTGCTCACCTTTCAAAGCAAGGTCCAGGTTTCCGCCGTGGTTGCGCAGCACCGGCAGCAGCATCCCCAGCCCCAGGTCGGTGTTGCGATCGAGGCTGATTTTGTATGGATTAAGGAATTCCGTCACTTCCTCCTGGTCGAAGTTTGTGGTCATTATAGTGAGTTGCAGACGGAGATAGTCTCCCGGCTGGCTATCCAGGACCATCCCGGCCAGTTGCGCCGCATCCAACCGCCTCGAGTCCAGCCGCCAGCTGGCAGCCACAGTGGCGGTTTCCTCTGCCAGTAAGCAGAGATTGGCTAACAGAGAGCGCACTGCCGGTTCCTCCACCAAAACTGGTGGCAGGTCCTCTTGCGCGGTGACAGTCACCGTAAAGTTATGTTCGGCGGCCTGCTGGGCACATACCTCATTTGCCAGGGCGGACAGGTCCATTTCAATCCGCATGGGAAGCGCGACGCGGTAGTAGGCCGCCAGACAGGTATTCAGCTTGATTCCGCACTGCAAAGCGTCCTTCATCGGCGGGAGGTACTTTCCCAACACTTCCTTATCCAGCGAACTCATTTCCATCAAAGAGATATAGCCCTGGAACACTCCGTAGTAATTGTTAGAGTCGTGCACAACTTTTTGGATCAGCTGGCGCAGGGCGTGATCCTTCCGGCGCAGCGCCTGGTTAAGACTCACTTCGGTTCCAACAGCACTCATTTATCCACAGCCAGAACAATATCGTTATCCAAAGGTTTCTGTTTGTGTTTTTGCTGCAGGTCAAGGATCTCACCTTGAATATCTAGGAAGGCAGCCACGCAGTGGGGATCAAAGTGCGTGCCGGCGGATTGCCGGATCAGTTCGAACGCTTTTTCCGAGCTCCAGGCGGGCTTATAGACCCGCTGGGTGGTGAGGGCATCATACACGTCAGCCACGGCCACCACGCGGGCGGCGATGGGGATGTCTTCCCCCGCCAGGCTCCTGGGATAGCCGCTGCCGTCCCATCTCTCGTGGTGCCCGCCGGCGATTGTGCGGGCCATTGCCAGCAGGGGATGGCCGGAGTCTCCCAGGATATTCTCCCCGATCAGGGTGTGTTGCTGCATCACTTTTTGCTCATCCGGGTCGAACGCACCCGGCTTGAGTAGGATATTATCCGGGGTACCGATCTTACCCACGTCATGCATGGGACTGGCGTAGAGGATAGCATCGGTGAATTCGTCGCCCAGGGCCAGCTGCCGGGCGATGGCGTGGGAGAATTTGCTCATGCGCCAGATGTGGGCAGCGGTGTCGGTGTCGCGATATTCAGCGGCCGTGGAAAGGCGCCGGATGGTATCCAGGGAGGCGTGGCGCAGCTGATCGTTGGCCTGGCTCAACTGCTCGAACGCCTGTTTCAAGTCGGCGGTGCGGGCCGCCACCTGTTCCTCCAGCTCGGCGGTGTAGCGGCGCATGTGGGTGCGGTAATCCCTGACCAGCAGCAGGTTACGCACCCGGGCCTGGAGCTCGCTTAAGTTCACCGGCTTGATCAGGAAGTCGTCCACCCCACTGCCGAGGCCTTTGGCCAGCGATTCCCGGTCATCCATAGCAGTAACCAGGATCACCGGGATGTCGCAGGTGCGGGGATCATCCTTGATACTCGTTGAGAGTTGGAAACCGTCCATGCGGGGCATATTTACGTCGGAGAGTATCAGGTCGGGGACCTGGTCAGCGATCTTATCCAGGGCTTCCCGGCCGTCCTGAGCGGTGATGGTGCGATAGCCGAAGGTGCGCAGGGCCTCGTCGAAATAGGACAGGTTCGACGGCAGGTCGTCCGCGATCAGAATGCAATAGTGTTCCGGTTTGGGTTCTCCAGTCACAACGCTTTTGTACCACGAGCGTGGGTTTTCTCAGGGAACGTTTGTACCATGCACCGGGTTCCCATGCAAGTGGATATTACCACGGCCACTCCGGCTTTGACGTGACGAATTTCACTACTTTACCAGCGTCCGTTCAAGGAAATATGACCGGTACCTGCATTTCGCCTTTCGGTCCGTCAGGTGGGTTGTTAATTTTGGCCCGCGTCAAGTGGCCGGGGAAAGCCTGGCCTGGACGCGCACCGGCTCGGTAGCTCAGTTCCCCGCCCTGGCCCTGGGCGGAGACTCGCCGTACCGGCTCCGCCGAGGCCCCACGGGGAGTCCCGGGCAGGCCGATGGCGGGATTGGCGGGACAAGCAGGCTGCGGGGTCCAGCAGTGGTGGAAAGACCTTGCCCGTGGGGATCAGGTCTGATTGACATTGGCTCGGTAGCTCAGTTGGTAGAGCAGTGGACTGAAAATCCATGTGTCGGCAGTTCAATTCTGTCCCGAGCCACATAAGTTAAGCCTCTGTAATCATTGGGATTACCGGGGCTTTTCTATTTATGCTTGATTTTGAACCCGGTTAACCATGTAAGCACTATGTAAGCAATTAGGCGGGAATCCGGCATGCCTTATGGGTCTGGAAATTGGAGTCAATGCAGCGCGATTATGCATGTTGCCCACTGAAGCCGGCTCCACAGAAGGCATAGAATTCGATCCTTGGCGGTCCTGTAGTGAGATTTTATGTTGTTGCGGCGCAACAGGAGTTGGGACACCTTAGGTAGGGCCTAAGACAAATTCGCCCGATTGGGACAAATTAGCGCTCAGTAGATGCAGGGCTCTGGACCCTCCATGCAGCGCTTGATGGCAAAACACCTTATGAGGTGTTGAGGTCTCTCTTAAATCAACTTCTGATTAGTCCGGTAGGGTATGGAGGACTACAGGTCCCATTACCGTCCCACGGATATTAGGACTCCTGCTAGTTGTTTCCCCTCCCTACTTCGTCAGCATCATTCTAATGGACGTGATATTCGTCGGTGTTATTGGGTGGGGTAGCAGCGGATCAATCAAGGGATGCTGTGGCTTGAATGAGCCACTTCAACGCACATGTCTTGAGAGGATTAAAACCCTGGACTTCGGTACTTACGTATTTCCAAAAAGCTAAATGCCCTATTGCTTCCATCGCTAGGTCGGTCACGCGTGGCGAAATTGTGTCTCCATCCAAATACTCATTCAACTCGGAGAAAAATGAGGGAGCGCGAAGACAGGGCTGCAGATGTCCAGAAGGCCCAATTACAATGACTCCGTAGCCGGAGTTACATCTCTCAGACGGAAGATCTGGAGGCACTTCAAAGGACTCGATGGGATTAATGGCGCTATATTTCATATGGGAACATCGTCCGATCCAACCGCGGATTGGACGCTGGGCAATGCCTTCTCCTGAAGGGTCTGTTCTTATCCTTGGCCCATAGCGCTCTTTTAGGGCGGCCAACTTCTCGTTGTATACTTTAATGTCATCCCCTGTCATGAAAATAGAATTGGTCATCGTTCTAGCCCTCCCGATCAGCGTTAGAGGAGCGAACTTCATGTAAAGGTTCAGGGAACTCTCAAGGAAATACTCCGTTGTCCGCTCAAGAGAATCCAGGGTCCTGCTGTGAATCACTGCACTTATGGTTATTGAGATACCGGCCTCCGAAAGTCGTTTTATATTTTCGAGTCGGCGCGAATAGGTGCCTCTACCCCGATAAACTTCGTCCTCTTCCACATTCAACGAATCTATGGAAATGTTCAGCATGCAATGGTCTGAGCAGGTCCTCAGTGCATCGACTATCCCTTCGCTCATGTAAAGGCCATTAGTAGCGAGCTCCAGGTTATATTTTCCCGATGCTGCGAGTAGTATCTCGGGTAGACCTGGGTGAATGGTTGGCTCTCCTCCTGTTATCGTCAACACTTGCGAGCGGTAAGGCCCTTCGATGTGCATAGCATCTATGAGCAGTGCCCACTTTTCTCCTGGCATCTCAGGATCGTTGAGATGTTGGTTTGCCTCTACGTAGCAATACCTGCAGTTAATGTTGCAGCGGTTAGTGACAATGGCGAATATCTGCAAAGGCTGGATGTAGCTTCTCTCCACGAAATGGTAAGACTCTTTAGTGTTCTTACCTTCGGCCAACAATTTTACACAAGTGAGCTCATCCACTAGGGCCGAGGCAGCTGACCTAATCTGAAAGCCCGGTATGCCCAACCTAGCAGTGGTCTGAGCAATGGCAGATTCATAGTCGTGTGATCTGAATTCCCGTAGGAGCTCCGTTTTTACAAGGTCGCGCGGTGTGTGGTAAATCTTTGAGTCGTTTTCGTTGAGGAAAGATATTAGGTCGCCATGCGCGACCACTGTACTGCGCGGAATCAAACCTAAAGTGCCATCCGCCGCTTTGAAGTGTTTCATGAGACAGTTCCCATACCCCTATAGACTTGTAGGTATTGCCGTGCAGTCTTTTCCCAGCTATAAAACTTTGCAGCCCTAAGGCCCGATTCCACTACTTTGCCTCGATAGCTTTCATCTGTTAACAAACGCTCAGTAGTTTCGGCTAATACGGTTATGTCTGACGGGTCTTCTACCACAGCAAGGATAAGATCTTGCATGTTACAGAGGTCCTCGTAATTACCTGTGCTCTTACTAAAAACGACAGGTACGGCCATCGACATGGCTTCGAGTATGCTCAGCGAGTGCGCCTCATAGATACTGGGAAAGAGTAGGCAGTCGAGGTTCCTAAAAAAATCCGCCCTTAGGTTGACCTTGCCGACGGATTCAAGAGCATATTGTGAGCCCGTTGCCAGATAGTTAGCAATTGAAGTGTCGCAACCCGCGACCACACAGGTGAGCGACAGCTTTCGTGCAAGCCTATTCATGGCTTTCTTGGCAAAGACCAGACCCTTTGCGTAAAGGTTGTTACCAATCAGACCTATTGTGAATGATTTTCCGTCACGGTGGCTAGTATCTATATCCATCGTTAATAGGCGGGATGCGTTTGGAACTAGTCTCGTTCCTTCTACACCATAACTCTCATTTAATTCTCTAGCGATCTTCCCGCTGCAGACTATTATGTTCTCTGGCTTAAGCCTGTTAAGCATCTTTTCCTCCAGCACCTGCATCTTATTCCACAAAGGCATCTCTTGACTGAGGCGTTTGGTCCCAAAATAATCTGCAAATGTCTTAAAGTAACCGGCAAGGCAGATAGGGGCAGTATAGAGATCGGGGTCGAAATCATAGATTCCGAAAGTATGGAGTATGCTGCCGTTGCTGTCTCTTTCCCGCAGTGCTTTCACTGAATGGGAAAAGGAGATATTCTCATTTGGGTTCATGAAGGAGCTATCACGATCGCAAACCACTTTATTGACTTCTACTTCCTCAGGTAGGCGAACCGTGCACTCAATGGTTAGAAGCCTGAAATCGTGGCTTTGTGATATGTATGGAAGAAATTCCATGAGGATTCTCCCAACGCCTCCGTGCCTAACACAATAGCCGTAAACTAGGTCGATGTTCACATCTTATCGGCTGTTTTTTGAGATTTAAGCAGATCGTTAGCGGCACCGAACCAGCAAGTCACGCATTCGAGTTTAGCGTGCTGCTGCCAGTGAATTCGCTCGGGCGAATTCCAAGCCTCTTTGAACGATATGTATTTATGTAAGTCCACGACGACGTAGTCGTCTAAGTAGGCACGCATACAGCACGGGTAGATCTTACAATCTGCCCCAATTGTGATGTCGAAAAAGACCGTGCTGCAGAACACACGGCCCGACTTGTCTTTCACAACGGGTTCGACTGGCTCTATAAGTCTTACCTCGTTGGCTTGACCATATTCACGGGAAATAGTTACCATCTCACGGAGTGTAGCTTCTGTGGCGCCGATCCCGTCATCGTACTGTAGCATAAAGGCCGGGCTGATCTTAATACAGCGTACGTTGTATCCTTTCAGCCATTCAATGGTTTCTCTCAGCCTGTGGGCTGTGTTATCCCGGATAATTACTGTGGCCTCTAGCTTCACGCCGCACTCTGCGAGCAGGCTGAGATTCCTCCCAACCCTCTCAAAATCTCCTTTTGCCCCTCTCGTAATACCGTAGAGATCGGGATCCGATGTGTTGACATTCACAGTCACTGATTTGAAACGAGGCATAGTAGCCAGTACGTCCTCTTTCATTACCACATCTAGGTTCGTGTACAGAGACGTGTTGAAGCCAATCTCGAGTGCATGCCTCGCTATTTGCCCAAAGTCTCGATGTAGGAGAGGCTCACCACCACCACTAAAAATAATCGATTGGACTCCACATTCGTATAACTCGCTCAGAAGGCGTAGCATATAAGCCGTCTCTATGAACTTGGTTGGTCTTGCTTCTTTTCCATATAGATGGTCTATCACGTGGAAATAATTGCAGAAGTCGCACCTGTGGTTGCAAACCATAGTGGGGTGTATAACTGCTACAAAAGGATAGCTATTCCTATACTGCAGATACTCCCTCAGTCTTTCTTTGGCCGCATCTGAATTGAATAGAGAATAGACCTTGCGCTTGACCAAGTCATTCATCGAAATATCCTTTCCTGATCTCATGGCCAATATCGTAATGGGCACATCCAAGGGCTCCGGGTCTGCCGGAATATTTCTTGAACAGCTGTGCAAGTGCGTAGGTCATGTCTATTAGGACTTCGGGATCAGGCTCTCCGACATCCATCTGGGGAGCGGAAAACGGATCATGGTGGTAGATGTTTATCGTCGGCGTAACGCCGTCCTGAAAGAGATCCTCGACGCCCGAGATAAAGACCTCAGGCGGTTCGAGACCAGCTATAACTATTGTGAAGACCTTACCTACTCCAAAAATATCAACCGCTCTTCGCAACGCCTTCCGTATGCCCCAGTAGCCCTTGGAATTGGCTTTGCCGGGACAGTACTTCTGAAAATAGACTTCGTGTGTACATTCCAAATCGAAGCTCAATGTGTCTAGCCCCACTTCCAGCCACTCCCTCAGGATTTCTGTGTCATCCGGAGGCATACACGTAAGATGGATGGGTATCTTTCCCTTTAGGTCCTCCCTCTCCAGGTTTTGGCTGATCCCCTTTATATAAGGTATGTAGAGACGTGCCTCCCTATTGTGATTATAAAAGCTACCGCCAGATATCTGAGTGAAATCCAGCCTACAGCCCAAATCTAACACCGTATTAATACACTCCTGTACTTGGCTGACTTTTTTAAACTTCAACGTATCATCATAACGCCTCTGAGTGGGGACTAGGCTGCAGAAGCGGCACTCCTCACCCTTCTCGAAGTATTGGCAGTCCTCGTTGATGAAGAAGGAGATGCCGTGATTTGCGCAGCTGACGCCTACTGATTGCATGGGTGTCCCGTTTGAGGTCTTGATGCCGTAATATGCCGGCCGCGTTATGTATTCCGCGTCCGCCACTACTTTACCATCTAGCCGTAGAACTGGGTGACCGTAGCGGTTATCCCGGTCATGTTTTCTGTCTAGCTCCCAGCGTGAGTGAGGTCTATAGTGGAAACCAACATAGACCATCTCATTCAATATGATGTCGGAGGGTAGAAGCTGCTTTTCGTCTACCCAGTCCGTGATACCGTAAGAATAAACCTTCTCTTGGTAATTCGTGCCTAATCCATACTTTGCGGCGCTGGAAATTCTCATTCCTTGTGCCAATAGCGCAAGTTTGAGGTGTCCCGCATTGCCGAGATCCATAATCTTCCCCCTCTATTTTAAGGGATCGAATTAATGACTGCGTGAATCATCGGGGAATAAATGAATTGTTATAATGCCGCGCGGTCGCAGAGTAAGACTGTACTATAACCTGTTGTCGTAAGGAACTTCAGCTTGTCCGAATGTTAGCATCGTCCCAATGGATTGATCTCCGTCTAATCTTAGGCGGATGAGGACAATAATTTTTATACTTACCATTTCATTGCCTGAACATGATCAAATAGGAGGTCATAGGTATCAATGACCATAGCACGTAATCACACCTCTATATCTCCTATCCAGACAGATGTTCGACTCCTCCACTCTCAATGAAATAACTCGCCTACTCTTTCTTTTCTCAACTCCGCAAAAATGTCTCTAAAGACTTAGCCCTTTGAGATTCACAATGCTCTGACACCGATAAGCCTGGCCGACACAACTTCCCTAGTTGTCACCTTCTCCGCCCACAGTTAGTACAGATGTAACTTCCTTCCGAATCAACAACGAAGGTTGTCTCTTCGCCCCTTCCGCAGCACTGGCATTCTGCATGGACTACATCCATTATCGGAGGTACGCATGACCTCTTTCGACCACAATTAGAGCAAACTATACCACCCGCCTTGATCAAGAATGTCGCCCGGAACTCCCGGCGTTCAGAACATTGACACTCGCAACCAGAAATTGTTCCCCATTCAGGCATAGTATCTCCTCCTCTTCATTAGTCTCGAATAGGATATACTATTAGGTAATTGCTAACCAAAACGGACCTGGAAAGGTAAGTTTGGTTGGTGAAACAAGCCTGTCCTGAATGTGGTTTTCACTGGAGTTGGCATTTATCTGATGGCCGTTGCAAATGTCGTCAGTGTGGTTATCGGTACGGGAACAGATCCATCTGGCAGAGTTTCCGAATTAGTGAAGCCTCCAAGCGTCAGATCCTGGATTATTTCTCTCTGGGGGTTCCAGTGTATCGGCTTCGTTTTCATGGGATTGCCAGCCGTCCCACCTTGGATCGGTTCTACCGCTGCTGCCGGGTGGTCATGGCCCTGGACCAGGAGTGTCTGGAACCCTTTGATGGCGATCTGGAACTGGATGAAACCATGTTTGGCGGCCGTCGGAAGGGCAAGCGCGGCTGGGGAGCCAGTGGCAAAGTAATCGTGTTTGGTATTCTGAAACGGAAGGGTCAAGTGCGGGTTTTTCCAATACCTCGACGAAACCGTGAGGAAATGATGCGGTTGGTTCGGATCAATACCAAGCCTGGCAGTCTTTACTTCACGGATGACTGGCATGCCTACGCTTCGTTGGCCCTCCGAGGCAACCATGTGGTCGTTCGCAAGAGTGGCGGTGTTCCCATGGGTCGTGATCATATCAACGGCATTGAAGGCTTCTGGAGTTACGCCAAGCATTGGCTGTATCCCTTGCGGGGAGTACCCAAAAAGTTACTCCATATTTTTCTGGGTGAAATTTCTTATCGCTTCAATCATAGGAAAGAGAGTCTCTATCCATTGATTCTTAAGATGTTACGGCACACTGAAATCAACGTTACTGAACATTATTTGGTCCGAAGTACTTAGCAATTACCTACTATTAATCTAAACTTTGACCTGCCCCCCAAAAGCTGTACCAGATCTTAAGTTAGGATTTTCGGCTTTGAAGGTCTCCCCGAATCTGGTCCAGGCATAATGTTAGTCCCGGTTCTTCAAATTGGACTTAAGTCCTGCAAATTCAACAGGTGTCAAGTAGTCCAGGGACATGTGAGGCCGACTCTCATTGTAGTCCTTCCTCCACGCCTCAATCTTATACCTGGCATCTTCCAAAGACAAGAACCAATGTGTATTGAGGCATTCCTCACGGAAGCGTCCATTGAAACTTTCAACATAGGCATTGTCCGTCGGCTTCCCCGGTCTTGAAAAGTCAAGAGTCACGCCTTGCTCATAAGCCCATTTATCAAGCACTTTCGAGATGAACTCAGGTCCATTATCGCAGTAAATCCTTTCCGGCAGGGATCTACTGGTTTTGAGGCTGTGGAGTACTTCTACCACCTGCTCACCACGGATGCTTCGATCCACTTCAATGGCCAGACTTTCTCTGGTGAAATTATCTACCACCGTTAATGCCCTAAATCGGTGGCCATCAAAAAGAGCATCTGAAACAAAATCCATGGACCAGGACTCATCAGGGCGTTGCGCCGGAGGCTGACCAACTCTTGCTGCGCCGCTAACATGGCGCTTGCGACGTTTTCTTCTCAGATTCAGTTCCTCTTCGCAGTAGATCCGATAAACACGCTTATGATTGATCTGCCACCCTTCGCGCCTAAGCAGAACATGGATGCGCTTGTAACCATATCGCACTCTAACAGCGGCGATATCTACAATCCTCTGTCTCAAAACAGCCTGATCTTCGGCCTGGGATTGGTAGCGATAAAATGAGCGGCAGACCTTCATCGTTCCACAGGCCCGTCGTTCACTCACTTCATACAAGGTCATAGCCTCATCTACCAATTCCCTCCGGCGATCAGGCCTTAAAGCTTTTTTGAGATGACTTCCTGGAGCATGTGTTTATCTAGACTTAGATCAGCCACCATCTGTTTGAGTTTTCGGTTTTCTTCCTCTAACTGCTTCAAGCGTCTCAGTTCGCTACTGCCGAGGCCAGCATATTTCCTCTTCCACCGGTAAAACGTTTGCTCAGTAATGCCCATCTTCCTGATGACATCCTTGATGGGTACACCGTGCTCTGCCTGTTGCAATGCATAGGCTATCTGCTGTTCAGTATATCTACTCTTCCTCATGGTAAAATCCTCCTCATTCAGGATTATCGATTTTAACCAGAGACTAACATTATAAACGGATCAGAATATGGGGAGAAGGTCACTTGAGTTAACATGTAATAAACCCATTCCGGATTGTTCTTAATTGATCGGGACCATTGCTTCAGGTACTGGTGGCCGGTATCCAAGGCTAATGCACTTGGTGGGGCATCTGCCCCCAATGCACTCAACTGACTGATAATTCAGGTTCGAGATTCTGGTGTAGCGCAGCATTTCTTATATTTCTGGCTGCTGCCACAGGGGCAGGGTTCATTTCGACTGACCTTCTGACTGATAGCAGCCTAGGACACCTGCGCTTCCGCGCGACGAACCGGTAGTCAGAACTCGTGTATTTCCCTAATTGCGGTGGGCAGCATCGCAACCCTCTCCTCATGCGGCACCTTGGATATCTTGGGATCCTATCTTTGGGGATTTCCCACAACCTTAATTCAGTGGAGTCCCTTGGATCGCTGAGGATTCAGGAACCGCAACACCAAAGGTGCATGCGTATTCCACAAATCGCGCCAGTTGCTTCATATCAACAGTGCCGCGACGAAAATCGGCAGACGATATAGCTACCGTGATGTGCTCACAAAACCGCCCCGTCCGCGCGGCCGCAACAAACGACCTAACAATTTCCCGGACTAAATCTTCTCTAGTTGCATCAGTACGGGAGAAACCTGATCCTATTATCGGACAGCAGATTGTAGTGAGTTCACCCCGGCTTCTCACATATTCCCATAACTGAGGTAATGCATCCAACACATCCTGTTTCGTTGCTGAAGCCACTCGATATGCGTTCAGTGATGAAATCGCAACAAGATATGCTCTACGCCCACTGCACGTAACTGATGCTACAGTTCCAACTGGATATTTCTTGCGTTTACCGTACGGTTTCTCATCGCTTGTGAGTTCCTTTTCCAATGCAACTCCCGCAAGCGAATCCTCGATGCTGCTATCAAGCTGAGCAACGGAATCGCAATAACGAGTTGTGAATTGACCCTGAGTACTCTTTGCTGAGATTATACCATCTTCGATGCTAGTATCGAAAGTAGTATTACTAGTGACGACGAGAGCACCGGGCTGATCGAACATGTCGCAGACGCGAATTTCAACTGTTGTGTCCGTACCCCCGACTCTGTACGACATCGTCAATCGTGGTCGACCTCTGAATAATCCCACTAGCAGTCCGGCCATAAGAAACGCCCACCAATAGGGCCGCACCGCCTGCTCGATTGAAGGGAAGAAGAACGAGCCGATTTCAAGAACCAACCAAAGAATACCGAAAGACTCCAGAACTGTGAGGATGATTCGACGCCACAACACATGGCGGAGAGCAGAGAGCCAAATCACTATCTTTTTCATCCCTACAGGCCGAGCCTTTGATATACCGACTGGGGGTAGTACCTAGAGCCACTCTCGTGTTGCGCTTTCAAGCGCTGATACTCTGAGGGCCAGTTTTCGAGAGCATATTGCAGGATAGCTGCCTGAAAGCTGATGTAGTCGACAAGCTCGTCCCTAATAACAGGGGGACACCGCTCAGAGTCCAATGATCTTTTGCCGTTGAGATTGACACCGATAATCGGCAGGTCACGCCGAACAGCCTGTTCTAACTCCCATCTCACAAACCGGTACAGATAGCGTGTTTGCTCACCAATAAGAGAGACTACTACTCTGGCATTTGCGAGTCGTTCGCTGAGACGTCTCTTGATTGTTTCATCGGTGCTTGTGTCAAGAGCGGTGTTCAGATCGTGAGCGTCAAAGAAGTTAAAATCTGTATGATCGCTTTGTTTCCACGCTTGCATTAAGCGGTAGTAGTGAATATCATTATCTCCATCGAATGAAACGAAGACTTTGTTGCGATAAGCCATCTGCGAACTCCTCTACTTCCTCGGTTGATGTATGTGCGCCGGCCAATTATACGGCTCCCATTGCTCCATTGTTATGAAATTGCTCTCATCAATGCTCAGTGTATTAGTATTCCCAATCTTCATGGGCTAATGGTGATCGATTCAACTCGTCTCGATACAGGCGCCATTGCGGTATGAAAGCATCCATGTATTCTCTGAAGCGATCATTATGATACCTCTCAAGGAAGTGGACCATTTCGTGTACTATGATATATTCGAGGCATGATGGCGATTTCTTGGCGAGCTCCAGGTTCAGCCAAATGCGTTGCGCGTCAATATTGCAGGATCCCCACCGAGTTTTCATCTTTTTGATGCCCCAGTTAGATACTCCTACTCCGATCTCGGGCTCCCACTTGGCAATCAGCTCAGGGATCAGGTTCCTTAACTGACCGCGATACCAGCGATGGAGCATAGCCAAACGTTTCTGCCTATCAGTTGCCGGTCGGATACGTAATTCCAGTGTGCTATTATTCCGCAGTCTGACCGATGGTCGGCCATCGTATTCAATCACGTTAAGCCGGTACCGTTGTCCTTGGACATAGTGGCTTTCTCCCGTCACCATCTCACGTTGGGATTGTCGTTCCTGTTCCTCGTAAGCAGCCCGTTTTCGGCGAATCCATCCCAGGCGTGAGATCACAGCTAGCCTGACACCCTCATCGTCAACGCGCAAAGGGACGGCCACGCGTACCCTCCCATTTGGAGGGTATACGGCCAGGTGTAGGTTCTTGATATCTTTGCGGACGACCTCCACCGGAATGCCGTTTACTTTAATCTGCTTCTTAATAATCACGTTGATTCTCGACTATCTCGAAAATAGTATCAACGAGGCTGTCGTCCTCCAAAACAGACTTAATGGCGATGCGAACCTCTCGCTTTTTGAAGCGGTTTCCGCGCCAGCCTGCCTTCTTGACGTTCCGGATCGCTTTATCAACCTGAGCCGCCAATACCTCGTTCTGGTCTAAGTTGTCGAATAGCGCGCGACGAGCGGGGCTGTTGATGCTAGTGGGATATGACGATTCGATCTCAGGTTTGCCCACCTTCTTCGTCAACTCGACGATCTTCGCCAGGTATGCCTTATAGTCCATTGCCTCCTGCTTGCGTGCCTGGATCAAGGCCTCGAGCAGGTCCGACATCTTTTCGTAGTACTTTGGATTGACCGCCATCTCGTCGATGATGAGCCTGCGGACATTGTTCTCAATCGTCTCTGCCACTGCCTCGTGACTCTCACGAATGCCATTGGGCAGCGAATCGACCGCAGCCTCACCGCGCTCCACGATCAACTCCACGAGCGTCATATCGTCAAACGCCGACAACTTCTCGCTTTCCTCAGCCCGGATGTACGTGTCCAGCAGGTGCCGCATGGCTGGTTCGTACATCTTCATGTCGATGTAGTCGCCGCTGGCCAGCTTGACCTCCTCACGGACCTTCTCGTAGTGGTTGACTTCGGCCTTGATCTCCTGCGCCTCCGCATCGGAGTAACCGGCGTCGGCCATCTCATTGGCCAGGTTGGCGTAGGCCCGCACGAAAGCCCCGGTAAGCTTGTAGAGGGCCACACGCTTCGGCTCGTTGTCCTCCAGGGCTTCGGCATCGGTCGTATCGGTTGCGCAGAAGAACCGCAGATAGGCCATCGAGTCTCGTGGCGGCTCGACCGGCTCACATAGTGCCTTGATCGACTCGCGGAGCTCCTCCAAGCGCTCCCGACCTTTCAGTAACCGGTCTTTCAGCAGGCCGGCGACATCTTCCTCGTCGTAGCCGTCGAATGCTTCGCCGGTGTATTCCTGAATCGACTTCTCGAGCGACTTGAACAGGTCCTTGTAGTCGATGATATAGCCGTATTCCTTGTCCTCACCGTCGAGACGGTTCACGCGGCAGATCGCCTGGAACAGGCCATGGTCGTGCATCTGCTTGTCGATGTAGAGGTAGGTCGCGGGCGGAGCGTCGAATCCGGTCAGGAGCTTGTCCACCACGAACAGGAGCCTCATCTGCCCGGGTTCTTCTACGAATCGCTTCTTGACCTCCTTCTCGAATTGCTCGACCTTATTGGCCGCCGTCTCTTCGGGCTCATCAAAGTGGGCGGCCAACATCTTCCGGTAGATCTCGTACTGCCGGAGCTTCTCGGTCAGTCCTTCTCCGGTCTCCTCGCCCTTGATGTCGGCGGGAGCGGGTTTATAGGAGGTGATGATCGCGCATTTACCTGCCAAGTCGGTCTTTTGGAACATATCGAAGAATCGGCACGCCGAGTAAATGCTCTCGGAGACCAGCATCGCGTTGCCGTGTCCACTCTTGAGTCGGTCTCGAATCTCCATGTCCAGAAAAATGTCCGCTACGATCTTCTTCAATCGATCCTGAGAGCTGAGTACTTTCTGCATCGTACCCCAGCGTTGCTTGAGCTGCGCCTTGGCCAGGTCGGTCAGCCCCTTGGTCTTTATCTCGAACCACTGGTCGATCTTTGCTTGTGAGGTGATGTTCTGGTCGATGTCGCGGGCTTCGTACCGTAAGTCCAGGACCACGCCGTCGCGCACAGCTTCGTCGTACTTGTAGGTATGAATATAAGGCCCGAAAACCTCGATGCTTTTCTGCTTATCCTTCTTGAGTAGCGGCGTGCCGGTGAAGCCAATCAGCATGGCACCGGGAACAATCGCCTTCATGGCTTGGTTTAGCTTTCCGGACTGTGTGCGGTGACACTCGTCCACGAATACGAACAGCTCACCCTTGGCCTGGAAGCCCTTAGGAAGATGGTCCTCGATGTCCTTTATGAAGGTTTCGAGATCGGCCTCGTCCGACTGGCCGAACTTGTGTACGAGAGAGCAGATTAACCACTCCTCACTGGCATTGAGCACATGGACAAGATCCGCCCCGCTCTTGGTGCGATAGATGTCCTCGTTGACGCCTTTGAAGACCTTCTCGATCTGCTCGTCCAGCTCGGTCCGGTCTGTGATGATGAGTACGCGGGCGTCGGTCACATGCTCGCGAATCCATTTTGCCAACCAGACCATGACCAGGCTCTTGCCGCTGCCCTGGGTGTGCCAAATGATTCCGCCCTCGCGGCGCTTCACGTGCTCCTGCGCCGCCCGGACCCCGAAATACTGGTTGTGGCGGCATATCTTCTTGACGCCCGCGTCGAAGACGATGAAGTTGTGGATGATCTCCAGCAGGCGGTCCTTGCGACAAAGCTGCCCGAGCGCCCGGTCCAGCGGGCTCTCAACCGGGCTGGCTTCCTTCCACGTCAGGTAGTACTTCTCCGGCGTTCCGATCACGCCGTAGCGCAGCCCCTCAGTGTCGTTACCCGCCATGACGAGCTGCACCGCGACGTAGAACGGTCGGATGAACTCCTTTTTCTGGCTGTCGAGGTTCTGGCGGATGCCCTCGGTTACCGACACAGTGGAGCGCTTCAGTTCCAGCACGCCCAGGGCGATGCCGTTTACGTATAGGACGATGTCCGGCCGCTTGGTATTCTCGCCAACGACCGTGACCTCCTCGGCGATGGCGAAATCGTTGTTATCGACGTTCTCCCAGTCGATCAGCCTGACGGTGGTGTGCTGCTCGCTCACATCGGGCTTCACATTCACGCCATAGCGCAGCCGGCCGTAGACCTCGCGGTTGGCGTCGTAGAGTGTCTTACTGCCGCTCAGCGCCTTGGCCTTGCCCAGCTCGTGAAGCACCTTCGTGATGATTTTCTCGCTGTGCTCCTGGCGCTTGAGCCAATCAGTGAGCAGGGCCTCCTCGACGTTGCTGTTCCCTTCGCGATCCTTCCAGTTGCCGAGGTAGTCATAGCCCATCTCATCCTTGAAAAGATGGATAACGTGCTTCTGAGTCAGGATTTCTTTTTGGCCGACCTGGCTCAAACGTTTCCTCCCGGGAGAGGAAAATTGCAGAAACTGCTGTACCATGTAACCCAATTATCCAGTTGTCCGTCACCGACCGCACTCGCTAGGCTGATAACGTCGGCCGACGCGAAGACCGAAAACTTCGAATTGTGCCCAATCAAGTCCCTGTACGCCTTGAGAGTTTTATCCAAGTAGTGGTTGCCGGGATGCTTGACCACCGAGAACATCACATGCTTAAACGGTTGCCGGGCATCCTGTTCTACACTCAATGCCAGTAGTTGGTTACGCCACAATTGATTCATGCCGCCCTTAAAGGGACAGTGAGCGAGCGTGGAGTGATTGGGAAAAAAGTCCTGGTTGGCCTCGGTGATCTTCCAGTAGTTGAAATGGCGTATATCGTGGTAGTAGCATAAACTCTTGTTCGCCAGGATATCCGAGAAGCTTCTGGTGCAATCGTGTTGTTTCTTCCTGCCTTTGCTTCTGAAACCACCGCACCTCGTAAAATCGCGTTCTGTCAGCTTGTGCTCGATCAGCCAGAGGCACAACTCATCCTGGTGGTTGTAGTAGGCAATGGCAATATCTGCGTCTGTCCCGGAGATTTTAGTCTTGTCTCCGAGATTGCCGAACGGCTCATCCCAGAACTCAAGGCGATAGCCATCGTGCAACAGGTCTGTAGCAAGCCGGACGAAGTTGGGATTAATGGACTTGAGAATGGCATCCACATTCTTATGCAGCAATACAGGTAAGAACAGATTGACGTTGGCGGCCTGCGAGCTTGCCACATGATTGAAATGGCGGTGAATCCGAAAGGGAAACTTCACCAGATGCTCCCGAAACGCACCACGGATGCCGGGGTACAGCACAGGTAACTTCTCAGCGTACTCCTCAGGGAGAATCGCGTCGTATTCTTGGCCGCGGTACCTGCCTACCTGACGAGTAACGTGCTCCCATTTCCAGTTGATCAGATGCACGTACAGACTCTGCTGGAAGGTATTGAGGGCACTGGGGAGCCTGTAGTTCTGCCCGTTTATAGCAAGAACTTTCACACCAACCTCGTCCTGACCGTGAGCAATTCCTCCTCGACGTTGCTGTTGCCTTGGCGATCCTTCCAGTGCCCCAGATAGTTGTAGTGCAGTTCATCCTTGAAGAACTGGATCACATGCTTCTGCGTCAGGATTTCCTTCTGGCCGACCTTGCTCATGTCTTGGCCCCTCTCGGTCTCATGGCCGCCAATGCGGCCTTGCCCTTTTCCGTGAGGCGATACTTCTGGAGCCGGCTGAGGGGCTTGTCGGGAATCGTGTACTCGATCGTTTGGTCATTCAGGAGCAACCGAACAACCTTGTTGAGCTGGCCGGAAACTTTCATTTGCCCCAGTCCCTTGGATAGCTCGGCCTTGGCCATCGGTCCGCCCTCCAGTAGACGGAGCACCCGCACCTCGAGCGACTCTATCTGTGACTCTAGCTGTGACTCTGGCTGTGACTCTGGCTGCGGCCCGACTTGCGACTTTCGCCGAAGGGTGGCCACAAAGCCATCCGTGACGGCAAATTGCGGCTCTGGTAACTCGGCGGCCACACACCGCCGGATCATGTCCCGCGTGCCGGTCCCCATTCGCTCAATGTACCGAGTCAGGTAGAGCGACCCCGCGAGCAAAGGGTTGCCAGGCACCGACCCATGCGCCACACGGAGCTTCTCCAGCGTCAGTGACGGGGGCAGCCCGCCCGGATTCCACACCTCCAGCCGATCCGAGAACAGCATCACCTGCACGCTGCCGTTGCTCGTGTAGTCCCGGTGGGCCACCGCGTTGACGATTGCCTCAGCCACCACCTCCCTGGGAATCTCGTAGTTCACCGGAGCCTGCGTGCCCGCCTCCCGTGTGCCAATCGACAGCGCGATCTTGCTCAACACAAAGTCCATCGCCTGGTCCACCAGATCAAACACCGTGCCTTTGTAAACCTGGTACGACGGAATAGGTTTTGCCACCTCGGTTCCATGGAAGTGGGCGCACTTGATCTCGGAGGAGCTGAGAAACCGTTGCGGCTGCCGGCCGAACAACAGCACCGCCGCGTTCGTCAGTCGCCCGTCGTCCAGCAGGTTGAGATGCTCCAACAATTCCTCCGGTGTTGCATCTTCGGTCAGCGGGAACTTCCTGGCCCTCCGCGCCGTCCGGATGAACTGGGTCATCCGGTTTGGGTCCAGATCGTCCAGCGCCGCCTTGGCACAGACGGCCGCGTCAAAGGGCCCTGACCGGATTAACTGCTTAGCATCCAGATACTCCACCAGCGCTACGTAGAGCCCGGCCACCAGTTCCGCCGACGTCTGAAACCGCTTCCGGATCAACCCCACCTGCGCCTTACCGATCAGCGCCCGCATCTTGGGGTGCCGGGCGGCATCGTCCCTCCCCTTCACGTAGATCAGATGGTGCTTGTCCAGATCGGTCGCGCGGTCAAACTCCCGCTCCGTCGGTGAAACTCCCTGATCGTCCTCGAACCCATAGTCGTTACCGAACAACCCGACATAGAGTTCGCACTGTTCGATTTCGTCCAGGTAGAGTTGATCCGGGCGTCGATCCTTCGCCGGAACGTCCTCGAATAGGAACACCTCGAAGAACCGCCGCATCAGCGCATCGCCGCGTAGGTAGTCCCGCAAGGCCTTGCGTTCCTTGGCGAACTCTTTTTGCACGCTACTGATAAAGATGCGGATGGGGTTCATGCACTGGGTCCCCCATCGTTGGAGTCGAGTAACGTACTGCAATCTTCGATTGCTCGGCCGATGTTAGTGTCAGAAAAGATGGGCCGGTCGAGCTTCACCTTCCACTCTTTGTTGCTACGAATGACTTTCTTAACCGCATCAACAGAAACTTTGGTATTGAATGTTCGTAATTCCTCGACGGCCATATCGACGGTCGTCAGCAGCTCCAACTCATTGTTTTTCTTATAGCGGAACTGTTCAAGCCACTGGCGAGTCTCGGAGGCGTACCACTTGTTGAAGTATCCGTCCGCCTGGTCAATATTGTCGCCGGCGATGAAACCAAGGAACATCCCGCTCGTGTGTTCTCGAACGTAGCCGTTCTTGACTGCGATGTCCTCCGGACCGCCGTACTTGGTCTTCGGATTATACGGCCCGGCCGCCTGCTTCCTGTAGCCCTCGGCCTGATGTTCGGCGTGGCGATGAAGCAAGTATGACAACTTCGTGTACCGCCTGCGGCCAAGGGGATATTGCTCGCTGCCGAACTGCTTAGCCAGCACTGAGATCACGACTGCCTCGTTGATTTGCCAGTTGTGAGCTTTCGTCGCCTTAGGCGCCGCAGCCGTTGCTACCGCAGGTTCCTCCGATTTCGCCAGCCGAATGCGACCGGTCAGCAGCTCCTGCATCATGCCCTGCTTGATCTGCTTGGTCTTGTTCCGGCGTAGTACCAGCGCGGCAATCTCAGCGTCCATGTCGAAGATGACGGTGGCGATGGCGGTTTGCTCTTCGACTAGTGGGAGCTCAATCTCAACCTGTGCCAGATTCCGTGAGCTGATGTGAACTACAGCGTCACCCTGGCCAAATCGAGCCTTCTGCGCCGCTATAGTCTCTTGGTTCATGAGGTGACCGAGATAAAGAGAGTCCTGCCCCGTCGGCGTCAGGACGATGATGTCGCCCCCCGCATAGGCCTCTTCTTCACCGATGTACGCGACACACCGACCGATCTCCTCCGCGGTCTCTCCGGAACCTGCGAATAGCAAATCACCAGTCCTGATCGGCTGTGCGGTGAGGGCAACCTGGGGCGAGATTCTCGAAACTGGTGTGATGATATAATCGTGGTATCGCGTGTAAAGCTCTCCGTAGCGTATGCAGGCAACACCATCGTCGGATATGTCATCGCGCTTGATACCCCGCCCCTTCGAGAAAGATCCCAGATCGCCGAGGGTACAGAACCTCCACTCTTCGCTGAACCCCGGCAGGCGGGTCTTGCCGGTGAGGAGTTGTTGCATGGCGGCGAGCTTGATAGCCTGCTTCTTGGCGATCATCTTGTCCAATACACCGATCAACCCATCCACCTCCGACAACGCCCGCGTGATGGCGCGCCGCTCGGGCGAGTCGGGAAACGGAACACGGAATGACTTCAGGCTTCTATTCGTGATCTGATTGATCGTCGCGCCGAGGTGCTCGTGAATCTGCCTCTTCACGATGTCAGACTGGAAACAGTAAAAGACAAAGCGGTTGTGTGGCGACCTGAAGACCGACATGAAGGCGCCGAAGGTCATGCCCTCGGCTTGCCGGTCGATGAGGGCACACTTGCCAATTAACGGTCGGCTTCCGTTTCGCACACATATGAGCAGATCACTCTCGTGAACGATAAGTCGCTCCGACACTACTATGTCCACGAAGACATTGTCGTAAAAGCGAAGAACCCCATCCCCAATATTCGATGACCGCAACACGAGGAGACCGTCAGACGTGACGTTGCTTGGGTCGTAGGTCAATCCGATCAGACACTGACCTATCTCGCCAAGCGTTCGCGTATCCCACTCAGCAGGGATAACACCAAGGTCCGTGCGCTTTGATCCAGCAGGTACAGTGGTCGAGCCATCGGATCTTGACAGTGCCTTGGGTTGCGTCGTGCTCATGCTCATGCCCACACCAACCCCATTCGCTTCAGGTGTGCCTCGACTTTCGTAGTCAGCGCGTCCACATCCTGCTCCAAGTCCGGCAGCGGATGGTCGTAACGCTCTTCGAGTTCCCTGACCCAACCGGCGAGTTGCTGGGTTAGCCGTTGAACCTCGCCAACAATGGCAGCATGGATCGACGCGAACCACTTTTCAACGACGGTAAACGTCTTGATCTCGGTCTCCGTGAGCTTGGGGTACTTTGCCAGCACTTTGGTGCCTAGTTCAGCCTGGGCCTCCTTGATGGCCTTGGCGGCGACGGATTCAGCCTCGATCAGTTCCAAACAGTGGGTGAGAGATTCGCGTTCCTCGTTGCTCTCGGGCTCTTTCTTGATGGCCTTGAGGCGATCCTTCACGCCCCCCTTGGTGACCTTTCCCTTATCATTGGTGGCGTCTTCCAGCAGGCCTTCTTCGCCGGTGTGTTCCTCGACAAACTCCTCCAATTCCCGGGCGGCGGCTTCTTGCCGGGCGTGCAAATTGTCAATGGCGCCCTGTTCGTCGGCGAAGTAGTGGGCGACGATCAGGGCCGGGGGAACCAGGTCCATCTTGTACTTCTTGCGCTTGACGGTCAGGTCCGGGGTTTCCTTGATCGCTTTCTCTTTGTCGTCGATGATCCCGCGCGGTCTGGCCGCCTCCATCCAGCCATCAGCAGCGATAAGGTACACATCGTCCTGCATCACCATGGCCCAGTAATCCATTAATCGCTGGTACACGTCGTAGCGGCTCAATAGCGGCAGGTCAGTGAAGCGTTCGAGTAGATCTTCCGACAGCGTGTGGATGACCTCCTTCGGTGCAGTGCCATTCCTCAAACCCATCAGCATCGGCTCATGGGCTTCTTTCCACTGGCTGAAGATTGCGGTCACCTTCTCAACGTATGTCTTGAACTCGTGATACGCAAGGATGGTGGGCTTCACCTGCTGTGTCTCGATCTTGGCCTTGTTGTAACCCGGTCGGTCACCCGGCTCAAAAAGCACCTTACGCAATGAGGGGAAAACTGTCCAGTACGATCCCAGAGCGTCGATGTCGCGGTTGGGGATGCCGCCCTTGAGGTGCGCGTCGAGGTCGTGGAGGTTTTCCGGTTCGCTGGAGTCGATGTAGCGCGGGATGTTGAGGTTGTAGTCGTTAGCGGGGTTGGCGATCTCAGCCACAGGCACCATGCGGGAGTAGCGCGGCAGCTTGGTCTGCTTGTTGAACACGTCCACGATCTTGTGGAGGTCCTGCGCGCGCAGGCGGTTCTTGTTGCCGTCCTTCATGAAGCCCTTGGAGGCGTTAATCATGAAGATACCGGTGCGTGCATGGGCGTGTTCCTTGTCGATGACGAGGATGCAGGCGGGGATGCCCGTCCCGAAGAAGAGGTTGGCGGGCAAACCGATGATGCCCTTGATCAGTCCGCGCTTAATGAGGTTGCGGCGGATGTTGGCCTCCTTGTGGCCACGGAACAGGACGCCATGGGGCAGGATGATTGCGCCCTTACCTTTGCTTTTGAGGGACTTGATCAGGTGGAGCAGGAAGGCATAATCGCCGTTCTTGGCCGGAGGAATGCCGTACTCGAACCGGTGAAACTCATCATTGGCCGGGTTCAGTCCGTTGGTCCAAGCCTTTGCCGAGAATGGTGGATTGGCCACGGCGAAATCGAATGCTTGGATGCGACCGTCCGATTCTTTGAAATGGGGGGCTGCAAGTGTGTTACCGCGCCAAATCGCATGCGTGGGGCAGTTGTGTAAGAACATATTCATCCGAGCTAAAGCCCATGTGGCGTTGTCCATCTCTTGCCCATAGATGGTGATATCAACCGGTGCCTCATCATGGACTTTCAGCAGCAGGGAACCGGAGCCGCACGTGGGATCGTACACAGTTTGATCAGGACGAACAGCCTTATCGACACCAATGACCTTGGCCATGATGCGGGAAACCTCGGCCGGGGTGTAGAACTGACCCTTGCTCTTGCCTGACTCGGTGGCGAAGTGCCGCATTAGGTACTCATAGGCGTCACCCAGCAGGTCGTCGCCCTCGGCACGGTTGGCGCGGAAGTCCAGCGCGTTGAAGATCGCCACGAGCTTCGATAGGCGGTCCCGCATATCCTTACCATGCCCTAGCTTGGTCTCATCGTTGAAGTCGGCCTGGTCGATGACGCCTTTGAGGTCGTTTGCCTCGGCGAGTTTACCAATGATCTTGTTGATTTTGTCGCCGGTCTCCTTGTCGCCCTTCAGCTTGACCATGTCAGCGAAGCTACCGCCTTCGGGCACCTCAATGATCGCGTCTGGTTTTCCTGCGTACTTGTCCGACACGTACTTCATGAAGAGCAGTGTAAGGACGTAGTCCTTGTACTGCGAGGCGTCCATGCCGCCGCGCAACTCGTCGCAGCTGCTCCAGAGGGATTTATAGAGCTGGGATTTTCTTATTGCCATCGGCTGACCGCCTTCATGTTATGCCTTTATTCTTGGTAACATGATCCAGTAGCAAGCAGAAAGAAAGTACATATAGAGCTAACCCGATGCTATACCCATATTGGGTACTCCCCGATGAACGACACCGTCTTTCGTCGCATTATGTATTCTACCTGAAGAGACGATGCCCAAAGTAAAGCGATCGTGTGCCAAACTTAATCAGACTTTCCCGTATCTACACCCTGATTAGGCACTCGCACCTAGAAATCAAAAGAATGAAGTTAGAAGTGGACCCCCAAAACTGGACAGTGGCTTAGAAGTAATTTCTGCTTGAACCTTAACGCACAGGGGATCGCAGAATATGAGCAAAAAGAGACGTAATCATTCAGCCGCTTTCAAGGCCAG
>SDBV01002552.1_pt1 | contig 27176 bp, 22 predicted proteins | sample 2277081 | NCBI WGS metagenome assembly SDBV01 (sample SAMN10402039, study PRJNA504765) | marine sediment metagenome | isolation source: marine sediment core GS10_PC15, 223 cmbsf | place: Arctic Ocean: Southern Knipovich Ridge | collected 2010 | reverse complement strand
TTAACCTGGATATTCGTCAACTCCTTGGAGAATTAGCGCAGTCGTAATGGTCTGCACTGGAAAAAAGAAATGATCGAGAAAAACCCTTACCGTCCGTTTTTAACAACAATAGAGAAAATAACGGTCGAAAACGACGCAAAGGACCTTAAAACGTTTCGGCTGGTGTTTTGTAACGAAGAAGAGGCAAAGGCTTTTAATTATCAATGTGGCCAATTCGCCGAACTTACGATCTTTGGTGTCGGAGAATGTCCTATTGGTATAGCTTCATCTCCTATGGATAAAGAATTTGTGGAGTTTACGATAAAACGCTATCCTGACGGACTCGTAACTAATGCACTTCATAACTGTCGTCCCGGAGACCGTATTGGGCTAAGAGGTCCTTTGGGCAATTGCTTCCCGCTGGATAAAATGGCTAAAAAGAATGTGTTGATCGTTAGTGGCGGTTTTGCTTTTACCACGCTCCGTTCCACCATCCAATATATGCTGCATGAGGCGAATCGAGCAAAGTTTGGCGATATTACCCTTGTTTATGGTGCACGCAGCCCAGGTGAACTTCTTTATAAGGACGAACTTAAAGAATGGGAATCTCGTGACGACATCAAGGCTATCATTACGGTTGACAAGGGCGATGAGAACTGGAAAGGGCACGAGGGTTTTGTGCCGGCGGTTTTAGAGCAGACTGCGCCAAGCTCACAAAACACGATTGTTTTGGTATGCGGGCCTCCCATAATGCTTAAATACACTCTCCCTGTTTTAACTAAACTGGGTTTTAAGCCTAAAGACATCATCACTTCACTTGAGATGCGAATGAAGTGCGGTATCGGTTTGTGCGGTAGGTGCAACATCGGTAGTAAATACGTTTGCCGTGATGGTCCGGTTTTCACTTATGAGCAGATTCAGGCGTTGCCGGGGGAATTTTAAAAATTCTTGAAAGATAAACAGCGAAAGAGAGTATGACCTTGTCAGGTTGGTATCGAAAAATTTGTTCTTTTCTACCGCAACAAATACCCGGCCCCATGGCTGTACTCTATGATAAGGTCGCAAGCTCTGCAATTCGAGATTTTCATAAAAAAGTCGCTTCAGAAATTACTGCCACCCTAAAATCCGGCAAAGTATTGGATATTGGGACCGGACCCGGACACTTACTGCTTGAAATTACCCGGCAAAATCCTGACCTGGACTTAGTAGGATGCGACCTAAGTAAAAAAATGCTCAAGATCGCAAAAAAGGTAACATCGCAGGAAAACAGCGGTGGTTCAAATCAAAAACTCGAAGGTACTGATCCTTCAAAAATATTTCTTACCCAGGGGGATGTACAGAATTTACCTTTCGCTGACGGACAGTTTGACCAGGTTATCAGCACCCTTTCAATGCATCACTGGAATGATCCCATTCAAGGGATTCGGGAATGCGCGAGAGTAACGGCACCAGGTGGGAACTGCTGGATATATGATTTAAGAACCGATGCGCCTTTAAGCGAACATGCCAAATTGCTCTCGGCCAAAGGACTCAGGCGGTTGATTCTAAGCTGGATATTCAAGTTTCATGGTGTTGACTCCGAGAAGTATGAAAATCTTAGGGTCAGCTCCCACTCCGGGGAAGACATTATCGTTGAGACTGAGGTACATGCGGCATATTTGAAACTCATTATAAAAAAGCCACTCTGCAAGTTACAAGATGAGACAACATGCTCGAAAGGCATAGCGTCAATTAACATGACAAAGCTTCCCATATGAGGACAGGGTGATCAGTAAGTTATGCAATACTACAAGGAGACAATGGTGTGAGACTTTTAGGTCCACCACTAATGCCGGAGAAAGTAGCCGCGAGAATAAAGTGGTTTATTCGACTGCGATGGTTAGCGGCAGTGGGAGTGTTTGTCTTTATAATGGTTGGCCGTTTTCTGCTGCGGTTGGAGTTTGCATTCCTGCCGTTGGCTCTCGTTGGCGTCTCCATAGTCCTCTACAATACTGGTTTTCTGTTTATAGCTCGCAGGATTCAATCTGAAGGCAAATGGGGTGAAAGATTTGCTTCCCTACAGGTGGGGATGGACATTCTGGCCCTAACTGTTCTGATGCATTATGGTGGTGGAATAGAAAATCCTTTTATTCCATATTATTTTTTTCACACAATAATAGCGGCTATTCTGTTGCCATGGCGCAAAATGGACATACAGGTTTTTTGGGCATCAGTGTGCATAATTGGTGTAGCTACAGCGGAATTAAGGGGTTTATTACCCCATCACCATATCACAGGACTTCTGCCTTTCGAGCTTTATAACAATTGGAAATTCGTGGCTGTTGCAATTTTTGCGATTATTACAACGCTTGTTATTACCTCTTATCTTGCGGCTTCGATATCCCAAAGATTACACGAAAGGGAAAGACAGTTGGCGAAGAATAATGTATTGCTCGCCGAGCAGGATCGTATAAAATCACGATATGTTATGAGAGTCGCACATGACTTAGCTGAGCCGGCGGGTATGATCACCAGTTGTCTTAAATTGGTCACTCAAGGGTTGACCGGTTCGATACCCGAAAAATCCTTAGATATGGTTCAGCGGGCACAGCACAAGAGTGAGTACCTCGGAGATTTGGTCAGGGACCTGCTTAGTCTTTCGAGAATAAAGGCTACAAGAAAGATACCAAAGTTTGCGGTCCAACTCAAAGAAATCGTCCGACAAGTCTTCGAAGATTTGGAACCACACGTGATAGAGAAAAGTTTGATACTGGAGCAGAACTTGCCGGCGAATTTGCCGGCAGTTTATGGCAATGCAGATGCGATCCACGAGCTTATTGGTAATCTTGTGGCAAATGCAGTTAAATACGCAATTGTAGGCGGACAGGTGAAAATCGACATGTCGAATACGGGTAATGAAGTTTTGGTAAAAATAGAGGACAATGGTGTTGGAATTCCTGTAGAGGCAGTACCACACATTTTTGAGGAGTTCTATCGCGCTGATAATGTCAGGGCCGAGGCGGTGGAAGGTACCGGACTGGGATTATCAATTGTTCAGCAGATCCTCAACACACACGATGGAAAGATTTGGGTTGAAAGTGAGCAGGATAAGGGGACAACATTTTCATTTACTCTTCCCATAGATAGGGGCTCACATGCGTAACGAAAACAAGATCCTACTGAATGCGCCTGCTGGCAACCTGTCATCTTTAATTGCGGCTGTAGATGCCGGTGCTGATTCGGTATATATCGGATTTCAGTCAACAACAAACCTGCGGAACCTACCCGGCTTGAACTTTTCCGTTGCCGAAGCCACCGAGGCAGTTGAATATGCCCATCGCTACGGCGTCAAAGTGTGTGTGACTGTTAACAGTTACCCCATGGATCATCAGCTTGAAAATTGTTTCAGAGCGGTTGATGATGCTTTTGACATTGGCGCCGATACCGTCATAGCAACAGATTTGGCAGTACTTGATTATATTCGAAACAAGCACCCAAATCTGGAAATCCATCTTAGTTGTGTGGCTGGTGCGGCTGATTCAGCGGCTATTCGATTTTACCAGGAAGAGTTTGGTATAAGCCGTGTGATATTACCCAGAGTGCTTTCACTTGAACAGATCGCCGCTCTGCATCGCCAAACAGATGTGCTTCTGGAGGTAATGGTCTTTGGTGTTTTGTGTGCCAATTATGATGGTAGATGTTATCTGTCATCTTTCATCACCGGAACCAGTGCAAACAGTATCGGGGCCTGTGCCCCGGCGGAATTTGTACAATTTGGTGAAAACAATGATGGAACCACGATCCTTGCCCTCAATGGTATAGTTATCAATGATTCTGTTGCTTCAGGACGGCAGACATATCCAACACCATGCAAGGGGAAATACTATAACACTGCCCTAAGTCGCTCAACCCATGCTTTTCAGGATCCTTGTTGCCTTAATGCTTTGTCTCTATTGTCAAACCTAAAGGCGGCGGGAGTGGATATGGTTAAAATTGAAGGAAGGCAGAGGTCTAAGGCTTATGTTCAACAGGTGGTAACTGTCTGGCGAGAGGCAATTGATACACTTACCGAACCCAAAAAACCTGGTTACCTTGAATCTGAAAAAGAAAGCCTTGAGTTATTATTAGAAGGAACGGTTGGTTCACTTGGAGCCCTTAAAGGAGGTTAAAAAATTTGAAAATTTCTGTAGGACCTGCTCCGTCACATTGGGGAAAAAGCAAGCTGGAAAGTTTCTATCGACAGATAGCGCAAAGTTCTGTGGATTATGTATATCTGGGAGAAACAGTTTGCCAGGACCGTTTATGCCTTGGACCTGATTTTTGGGGTGAGCTTTCTGATGCGCTTACAAAGGCTGGCAAGCAGGTATATGCCTCATCATTAATGCTTGTCAAAAATGAAAAGCAATATCGTGATTTCGAGAATATTGCTCAGCGGATCAAACGCATAGAGATCAATAGTCCATCCTTTCTTGGTTTGGCCCGGAATTACCCTGCTACGACAGGTATGTTTCTTAATGTATACAACTCAACCGCCGCGGAGTTTTTAGCAAGGCGTAAGATAAACAGGATAGTGTTGCCTCCTGAAATGAACCTTGAATCAATAGGATCCTTTGTCAAAAGTTGCACGGTGGCTACGGAACTTGTCGTTCACGGGTATATACCGGTTGCGATGTCCGGTACCTGCCAAATGGCCCGTACATTTGGGACTAACGGTGACGGTTGCGGAAGAATTTGTCAGCGTTATCCCGACGGAATAGTATTAAACGCGGGCGACCGGCCTTTGTTTCGTATCGACGGCCCGCAAACACTTTCCGCTGCAACCTGTTGCCTTGTGGAATATCTTGAGAAATTGGTGGAAGCAGGGGTCGATACTGTGCGAATTCTGCCTCAGTGCGATCATACCATTCGCATCGTACAGATCTATCGGGATGTGCTGGAGCATCGCATGCATTGTGCTGATGCGGCCAAAGAGTTAAAGGCAATTTCTCCCAGTGGAGTTTGCAACGGTTGGTTTTTGGGAAAAGCCGGATGGGTTTATGAATCGCCAAACAAGCTGACTACGAGTACAGATTTTCACTCACAACACATTATATGCTCCGAAAAACAGCCCTATGAGCGATCCATTTCTCCCGGTAACGATACCATTGTCACTTCCAGACAGGATTTTGCTGTTACCTGGTCTAATGACAAGATCATTCGCGAACTGAATGAACTTACTGAGATGATGAACCGCGACAAACAGTTTATGGAGCAAATGGCAACGTTCAAAACCACAACCATTGTTATCAGTGCGACAGATACTAAACGCGAATTCATAATCCTGTTGGACACGCAAGGCGTACAAGTTCACCCATATGCCGGCGAGTCCTTCGACGTTATGATTAAAGCGGCCGAACAAATTCTCTGGGAGATACTTTCGGGCCGGATGGATGCAGATACCGCTTTTTTTGCCGGAAAAGTTAGCGTTTGTGGTTCGGTAGTCAAAGCATTTCATGTCAAGAACAGGTTTTTAAGTATACTCCAGAAATATGTAGTCCATAAATTGGAAATTGAAGAAGAAACTATTTTAAATTTTTAATTAAGAGGTGACAAGAATGAAAAAGGAAGAAAAAAGTGACGTAGAACAGTTCGGCACTGAAAAGAAGCGTCGTTTTGAACGACGGGGAGTGCTGAAAGTAGGAACGTTGGGCGCGTTGGCTGTATGCGCCGGCGGAACTAAAGTTCTGGCAAGCACGTCTGCCAATAAGCAGAAACGCTATGCCATGGTGATCGATCTGCGTAAATGCATCGGTTGCCACGCCTGCTCAGTAGCCTGTAAAAGCGAGAACAATGTTCCGCTGAGTGTGTGGCGGTCGTGGGTTAAACAGGTGGAGCGCGGAAAGTTTCCCAATACACAGCGGCATTTCCTGCCTCGTCTGTGCAATCATTGTGAGCACCCGGCTTGTGTGGAGGCATGTCCAACAAAATCATCATACCAGCGTGACGATGGTATTGTCCTGGTTCATGAGGAACGATGTATCGGCTGCAAGCTCTGTATGTCAGCTTGTCCCTATGATGCTCGTTTTTCTCACCCAGACAAAAAAATTGTTAATAAGTGCACTTTCTGTGAGCATCGTGTTGATAAGGGCGTAGTTCCGTCATGTGTCAACACTTGCCAGGGTAAAGCACGAATCTTCGGGGACTTGAACGATCCGGCCAGTGACGTAGCTAAGCTTGTTGCCAGAGAGTCCGTTCAGGTACTCAAACCAGAACTTGGAACCGAGCCCCGCGTTTTTTATATCGCCGCAGACACCGGCGTAGCGGGACGCATTAGAAAGGAGATCTAAAAATGGATCAGGTAATTTCTTATAATATTGAGCATCACGAGGCAATGGGTGCTCTGATAGTGATCTATTTCTTCCTGAGTGGTTTAGGGGCGGGCGCGTTTCTCACTGCGGCCGGCTGTAGGCTTTTCGGCGGAGAAAAATATGTGAAAATCGAAAAAACCGCCGCCATCGCCGCACCGCTCTTGCTTGCCCCGGGGTTATTGTGCCTGGTTATCGAGTTAGGCCAGCCGCTAAGATTTCTGAATATGTTTCTCTATTTCAACCCCGCAAGTGTTGCTTCCTGGGGAGTGTGGGTGATCAACATATTTATGGCGATCTCAGTGATATACGCGTTTTTGCATATTACGGGTAAAGCTGAAAAAACACGGCCCTTAGCTTGCGTCGGCTTTGTTTTTGCCCTGGCGGTGGGCTTTTACTCTGGAATGCTCCTATATCAGATGCATGGGCATGTGCTATGGCATTCTGCGTTAGTACCCGTAATCTTCCTTGCTTCGGCGATCGCCTCCGGGCTTGCTGTGGTCTTGCTTTTGTCAGGCTCAGCCAATGAAAACCAGGTTCGAGTACTTTCAAACGTTCTGGCTGTAGCCATCGGTGTTGATCTGGTGTTGGCTCTGGCAGAAGTAGTGACCCTTCACTTCAGCAGTGGAGAAAAAGCTGCCGCTGCAAAGATTATTTTCTCAGGCAACTATGGTTTTCTGTTCATCTGGGTCTATCTCATTATGGGCCTGGTTGTCCCGCTTCTGGTTTTAGTAAGGCCGCGGACAAGCCGGGGTATTCAAGTAGCTGCTGCGGTTCTGGTTTTGGCTGGAACCCTGGCTATGCGTTATGTTATTGTAATGGGCGGACAAGCTCTTCCACTGAGCTAACCGGCCAATTTATAAATGAAAGGATAAAAAAATGTCAAATACGACACGACGAAATTTCTTAAAACTCGGCGCAGCCGGTTCAGGGCTTGCTGCTGCTGGGTTAGGTACTGGTGCTGCTCTTGCAGGCAGTATCAAACTTAATGAAGCAGGCAGGGACTTTTCATTCGAGACGGGCAGGGAACGCAAAGCCGTACCATCGGCATGCTGGCAATGTGTAACACGTGATGGGATCATCGGCTATGTGGAGGATGGGCGTCTCGCTAAAATAGAGGGCAATCACAAATTGCCTCGTACCAATGGCAAACTTTGTTCTCGCGGCCAGGCTGGGGTTAATGTCCTTTACAACACTGACCGGCTTCTTTATCCACTTAAACGAGTTGGTAAACGTGGAGAAGGCAAATGGCAAAAGATTTCATGGGATGAAGCACTGAACCTGCTCATTAACGGTGGTGATATCGCCGGGCGCAAAGTAAAAGGGATCAAGACCGTTCGCGACGAGGGACACCCGGAAAAGTTTATGTTCCATTACGGCCGAATGAAAGGCAGTGACGGCAAGATCATCAAAGACCATTTCCTGGCCGGCTATGGCACAAAAACGATTGGCAACCATACAGCCATCTGTGAGTCTGCCAAGTTTACGGCTCAGGAGCTTACATGGGGCGGTCATTACGATTGCTGGGATCTTGACAACGCCAAGTTCATCTTGAATTTCGGAAGCAACGTCCTGGAAGCACACACGCTTCACATACCTTTGGGGCAACGATGTATTGCTGCGATAGCTCGTGGAGTGCCGATGTACACTTTCGATGTGCGACTCTCGAACACTGCCGCCAAATCTACAGAGTGGGTTCCGATCAAACCCGGAACGGACCTTGCGGTAGTTCTGGCTATGTGCAATGTGCTTCTGCAAAACGGCATCGTTGACAAAGAGTTCATCGAAACTTATACGAATGTCACTGTTGATGAACTAAAATCCCACATGGCTCAGTACACGCCTCAGTGGGCCCAAAAGATTAGCGGCGTTCCTGCCGATAAGATTCGCCAGATTGCACTTGCCTATGGCCGGACGCAGCCCAGCGTCTGCATCAATTACCGCGGTGCTGTGATGCACTACAACGGTGTCCAGACTGAGCGAGCGATAATGACGCTCGAAGCCCTTGCCGGCAATATAGATCGCCCCGGCGGCCGATGTCGTGCCGTCGGTGCCAGTTGGAAATTTACTTATCCAAAACCAACGACCAAGGCCAAAAAACTTAAAATTGTTGATGGCGAAAAGGGCATCTATGCCTTTCCGACGCACCATGCGTGCCATCAGGTCTTCAACATGATCCGCAATGGACCGGAACGTCCGGAGATATACATGATGTACTGCTACAACCCGGTTTACGTTACTGGTGAAGTACAAGCCAACATTGACCTGATGCTGAACGAGGAAAAGATGCCATTCATCGTGGCTGTAGATATAGCACTCTCGGAGAGCACTGACCTTGCTGATCTCGTGTTGCCTGATACAACTTACCTGGAACGCTGGACTTGCGAGGATATGGTTTGTCCGAGTCAGGTCAAGGAGTACTACATCCGTCAGCCTATGGTTAAACCTTTAGGCGAGACACGCAATTTTTGCGATGTAGTCTGCGACATTGCCAAACGTATGGGTTTTGATCTCGGATTTAGTTCAGCCGAAGAGTTCGTCAAGAATGGCTGCGAGAACACTCCAGGCGTCAAAGAAGCCGGTGGTTTTGAATATATGAAAAAACACGGTGCCTGGTATGACAAAAACGCAAAACCTGCTTATCTCAGTCATACCAAAATAGTGGATGTTTCCGGAGCAACCCTGGATAAAGCTACAGGCGTCTACTATAAAAAAGGTTCTAAAGACAAGGACTATTCATCCCTTGATGCCAAGCATGCTGCTAAGCAGTATGTTGCCCAACAATGTGGCGATGGTGTGGCAAGAAAAGGGTTTCCGCCCGACAAACACCTATGGAAAACAGGGATCCTTGAACTCAGGTCAAAATCGTTGGCGGATAAAGGCTTTGACGCCGTACCTTCATGGATGTCTATCCCCGAACATGAGAAAATGGGACCGGACGACCTAATCCTTACCACCTTTAAGGTTGCCGTCCAAACCCACTCAAGGACCCAAAACTGCAAGTGGCTCACCGAGATATATCATGAAAACCCAGCATGGATAAATCCCCAAACCGCTGCGGCAAGAAGCATCAAAGACGGGGATATGATCAGTGTTAAATCGACAATCGGCAAGATCATAACCAAAGCGCACGTTACTGAAACCATTGCACCCGGAGTGGTAGCGATTTCGTTTCACTGTGGGCACTGGGCATGGGGCGGATACGCTTCCGGAAAATCGTGTAAAGAAAACTATGGACATGTCTGCGAACCTGACTGCCACAACAAGTGGTGGGGCAAAAATTCCATCGATAAAGGTCGTCAAACCTGGCGTGACGGCAGAGGTGTACATGTAAACTGGATTATCCCCAATGCAGGTGACCCCATCGGTGGCGCTATGCGATACATGGATACGGTTGTAAAGGTAACCAAAGCATGAAAGATCAAGACATCAAAAAAACTTCTCTTGTCTCATCATCAATTGACCAATGCTGCAAACAAGCCATAAGTCGTAGCAATTGCTACGGCTTATTGGCTCTTGTTTTCCGAGACACACTGAATTCGAAGACTGTTGAGCAGTTAAGGTCATCCCCATTAGCCGACACTATGGCTGAGCTTGGATATGATGTTGCCAAGGAACTTGCCGGTGAGCTTGAAGAAATAACTGAGCGTTTAGCACAGCAATACACGCGGACCTTTATCGGCCCTGGACCACACATTTCACTTTATGCATCGGTGCATTGCTGTGATGAAGGGCAGCTTTGGGGCGATTCGACGGTGTGGGTAAAACAATTCATTGAGATGACAGGACTTTCCTTTAACGACGACTGGGACAGTATTCCCGATCATATCACGATTGAGCTGGAGCTGATGCAGCGACTCACCGATCATGAGAACCAGCTATGGGACCAGATTAAATCGACCTCCTCTGATGATAAGCAAATCGTGGCAGAGAAATTACGTAAATGTCTGCAAGTCCAGGAACAGTTCATTAGCGATCATTTGTCAAAATGGATACCTGAATTTGTTGAACGCGTAGCGGAAATATCGGATAGTCTCTTCTACCGGAAAATGGCCGAATTGACAGAATCCGTGGTCGTCTCTGATGTCGAACATCTGACGATTGTTAAGAGTACATTGCAACACAGCGTTTTTGCAGATGGCCGGTAACTGATACCTGCTGTAGATAAGTGAAAAAGTAAACAGTTTGGCTCTATTGGGAGGAAAAAACATGAATGAACAACCCAAAAAGGTGCTTGTTGTAGATGACGATCAGAGTGCTGTGGAATTTGTGCGTGTTGCATTGGAATCCGAGAAGTACGAGGTGGTAGGCGCAAACGATGGACTTGCCGGCTTGTCACATGCCCTCAGGGAACCGCCCGATTTGATTATACTCGATGTCTACATGCCTCGACAACCGGGGTTTTACACTCTGCGAGACTTAAAAGATAATGACGTAACAAAAAATATTCCCGTTATTATGCTCACCAGCGTTAGTAAGCGACTCGGCATCGCTTTTTCAACACAAGATATTTATGACTTTCTGGGAACTGAGCCCGATGTATACCTTGAAAAACCTGTAGATCCAATGTTCCTGCGTAAAGTGACCGACAGGCTTATGGGTTTTGGCCAGACTAAGAAAGACTCAGAAGTCGGAAAGGAATGATGTATTATGGTGACTCAGAATAATATCTTGAAGTGGGCAAAACAGTTAAACTGCAAGATCCCGTTTTTACATCCGCAAATCAACCGTGCTGCATGTCTAAAACTGGCATCTAACAAGACAGCACAAGCGGTACCATTTCTCATATCCGCACTTGCTAATAACGATGAAGACATCAGATGCACCGCTGAGAATGCCCTTGATTCCTTGAATAGTCCAGAAGCCATTGATGCCCTGCGATTGGGGTATGTTTTCACCGGGGACGATTCTTTGCGTCGAATCCTTACTTCTCTGGGACAGAAGGTGCCGGAAAATCCTGCTCTTCCGGCCTCGCAATCTCACGGATCCGTTGATTCCTTTCCACTTTCGGAACAAGTCTGGAAATTTCAAAATAACAAAGATGGGACTACTCTTGCATTTATACCCGAGGGAGATTTCCTGGCAGGCAAAGAAAGTTTTCCCATACATCTGCCCCCATATTACCTGGCATTTGCTTGTGTGACCAATACTCAGTATGCTCGTTTTCTGACTGAAATTAAACCGAATTCCACAAAGCTGGTAAGTTGGATCAATCTTAAGCGTCCAAATGCTGAGATCCACCAGGTAAACGATATTTACGAGGCGGACACCGCAAAGGCCGAGTTTCCAGTGATATGGGTTACATGGGAGGGCGCTGTAGCATACTGCAAGTGGGCTCACATGCGGTTGCCTACTGAACTGGAATGGGAAAAGGGTGCAAGGGGAGTGGATGGAAACCTATACCCTTGGGGTGATGAATGGGAGGCAGGGAGACCACAGCCACCGGAAGGAGAACGAAAACCGGAGGAGATCATGAGTGCGTGGGCATACCCAACTGCGCGAAGCCCGTATGGGCTTTACCAGATGATCGGAAATGTTTATGAATGGTGTGCAGAATCGTATGAGCAAGGGGCATACCAGCGTTACGCACAGGGCAACCTGAGACCACCGCCACACAGAGAGCACAAGGTATTGCGAGGAGGACCTTGGTGTTTTGGTGCACCTGCCCACCTGAGAACCGAATATCGTAAGAGTACCGTCTGGCGTGCGGGTACCGCTCTTTGTGGTTTCCGATGCGCTAAAAGTCTTTAAGATCCGCTTTTGGTAGTTAATAAATACCTCCAAAATAAATTGACGGCGTAAATGTTTTGAATCGAACATATACAGCCCTCGGCGACAAGCCGGGGGTTTTTTTTTGTACATGGAAATTGGGTTTGTTTGGGTTCGAATCGGGTTCGAATTGGGTCCGTATTGGGTTCGTATTGGGTTTGCTTTGGGTTCGTTTTTGGGGTGGTGGTTTCGGTGTGATCTGTTGTAATCCCTTGTTATTTCGTGAGTTAGGGTGGGGCCCGCGTTGTTGAAATTGGGTTCGTTTCGCGAAATAAGGGTTTTGACGTTGGATTTTCCTGGAAATTGGCGGATATTGTCCATCTGGGCCACCAATGCACACGGATTGGCACGAATATTAAAAATTTGGCCACAGAGATCACAGAGAAAAACAATATTTAATTTTAAGTTCTGAATTATCAAGTTTTAATTACCTATTCTATCTTTATTGTTAGTTGCCTATTATACAAAGTTTATTGTTAAATGTCAAGTTTTTTCTGGTTCTTTTTGACAATTACTTCGTTATACGCCTGCCGCCCAATCCTCAACGTACACCAGTACGCTTCCGGCTGGCCCGGCCTGTTTCAGGGATCGAATTACCTGCAAGCTGATTGTCTGTCGGCTTGTTTACTTTGTTATTAGTTGAAGAATGGGACTTCTTGATTTTGAGTGCCCGTAGAATGTCCAGACTGACAAAACCTAAGCCGAGAAGTAAGGGCAAAGTATTATTCAACTTCAGGACAACACAGAATCCGCAGTCAGGGTATCTATTATCACGGAGGGCAGGTTCCCCAGATGGGCAGTTTTTCAGGCTGTGACTGAATGGGAGCACCGGAAGCGAAATTGATATGATCAGAAACCGCTGCGACGCACCATCCGGACAGGTCCTGGTTGAATGCCGACGCACTGTTGAACATTGAGCTCATGTTGGTAACGCTGGAGGTATCCCAGTCTCCGATGTCTTGGTTGAACGCCGATGCCTTGTGGAACATCACATACATGTTGGTGACGTTCGAGGTATTCCAGTCGCCAATGTTCCCGTTGTACGATGACGCATAGGCGAACATATAGCTCATGTTGGTGACGCTGGAGGAGATATCCCAGCCGCCTATGTCTTGGTTGAACGACGACGCATAGCGGAACATTTTGTCCATGTCGGTAACGCTGGAGATATCCCAACCGCCTATATCCTGGTTGAACGACGATGCACCTTGGAACATTCCTTCCATGTCGGTGACGCTGGAGGTATCCCAGCCGCTGATGTCCTGATTGAACGCCGACGCAAACTCGAACATATAGCTCATGTCGGTGACGGCTTCAATCCCGTCCGAAGTAGTTGGTACTGAAACGAGGTTCGAGCACCCATCGAACGCATGGTACATGCTGGTAAAGCCCAGTTGCCCCCAGCTATCGACGCTTACCAGCTTACTGTTACCGCCGTTGTTGTACGCTGTTGCGCTGCCAATAACCGAAACGGTGTAGATCCCGTCAACACCGTAGTCGTGCACATTAGGGCCGGGTGTAGTTACATGATTAGGGTCGCTGCCGTCCCCCCAGTCGATAGTAGCATCCACCGTGCCAGCCAGCGCAAGGGTAACCGTCGTGTTAGTCCCGAGGCTCGTATCCCAGGTCGTTACGAAGACAATGGAGCCATCAATACCGTCACAATCCTGGTCAATACCATCATCAAGAATTTCTGGTGCTCCGGGATAAATAGTCGGGTCGATATCATTGCAGTCAACTGAAGCGTCATATCCATCTTCATCTGTGTCTATAAATTCGAGTCCATCACAATTCTGGTCAATTCCATCATTGGGGATTTCTATGGCTCCCGGATAAATGGTCGGGTCGTTGTCATTGCAGTCGGCTATTACATCGAAACTATCCCCATCTATATCGAGCGGGATGCACCCAGAGGGAAGAGGTGAGTCCTGACAGTCAACCAGCCAAGCCTGAGATATTAATGCAATGTCAGCTAAATTGGTCTTACAATCTTTATTGGCATCTCCCGGAAGTTCATAATGACAGACTTCAGCATTTGCACATGCAACGGCAGATAGAACGGCTAATACAAAAACTGTATACTTCATTTTCCTCTACCTCTCATAAAGAGTTGTCCCCCACAAGTAACTATTATGGGCTTTCATAAGCGACAATGCAAGGAAAAACCAAAAAAGAGGTAATCCGACTGTCAATCGGACAACAAGGGCGGTTTACGGCTCAAAAATAGGCTTTCTGCAAAAAAAGTGCCCGTAGAGTGCCTGTTTTTGGCGGTTGCAGTGTATGCGGTGTGAGACGAGACATGGATCGTTGTTGTAGAGCAAGAGGTCCTTCGACTTCGGGCCTTTGGCCCTTCGCTCAAGATGGCAGGGGGTAGTGGATTAGCGTATTGCTTATTCCAGGGGAATTGTGTATAATTGCGGCTTTGATCATTGTTAGCGGGAGTTTTTTTATGGAAATCAGGGTTAATCTTTCTCGTCCGGATATTGGTGATGCTGAGATATCGGCTGTTGTTGAGGTTCTTCGGAGCCCGAATCTTTCGTTAGGGCCGAAGTTGGGCGAATTCGAGGATGCTTTTTGCCGGTATATTGGTACGAAACGGGCAGTTGCGGTCAATAGCGGGACGAGCGGGTTGTACCTTTGTCTTAAGGCGCTCGGTATCGGCCATGGCGACGAGGTTATAACTACGCCGTTTACGTTTATCGCCTCTGTGACGACGATCATGATGACCGGGGCGAAGCCGGTATTCGTCGATATCGATCCGGTGTCGCTTAACATTGACCCGGGGCGTATCGAAGCGGCTATAACGGAAAAGACCAAGGCGGTCCTTCCGGTGGTTATTTTCGGCAATCCGGTCGGGCTCGATAAGGTGTGCGAAATAGCGGCGAAGTACGAACTGCCGGTTATCGAGGATAGCTGCGAAGGGCTCGGGTCGGTATTGAACGGTAAGAAAATCGGGACGTTCGGGACGATGAGCACATTTGCATTCTATCCGAATAAGCAGATCACGACCGGAGAGGGGGGTATGATCCTGACCGATGACGACGGGCTTGCGGATCTGTGTGTGTCGATGAGGAATCAGGGCAGGGGGCAGGGGGGCGGATGGCTGGCGCATGAGAGGCTCGGGTATAATTACCGGCTAAGCGATATTAACTGTGCGCTTGGGATAGTTCAGCTATCGCGGCTCGACGAATTTGTGGAAAAACGCCGCAATGTGGCCCAGACGTATCAGGAGCTCCTGGCGGGTGACGAGCGGATCATTGTTCCGACGGAGCCGGAAAATTGCCAAATGAGCTGGTTCGTCTTTGTTATTCGCTTAGCGGAGCGATATACGCTCGACCAGCGCAATGAGGTTCTTACGAAGCTCAACGGGCGCGGGATCGGGACGAGTAACTATTTTCCGCCGGTATATCTGCAGCCGTTCATAGCCGACAAATACGGCTTGAAAGAAGGCGATTTCCCTATAACCGATTCGGTCTGCAAGAGTACGATCGCGATACCGTTCCATAACAACCTGAGCAGAGAAGACGCTGAACTGGTCTGTGTGGAACTGAAAAAGTGCCTCGATGAGGTAGGTGCCTGAGAGAAATAGGAAAATAAAGTCGGCTTGGCGGGTAAAAAGCATTTCAGAAATCTGATTTTCGTCCGATATTATATAATAGAGTGATTGTTCTGCGCCCGAGGTGTTGGTGCGTAATGAGTGGTAACATTTGAAAAATCGGTGTTTATGGCGTTTTCAGCAGGTAAATTTCGAGATGCATTCGCCCGGCGGCCTTCAGGGACGGTTATTGATGTGCCCAATGAACGGGCCAGGAAGCGCGGGCTGGGGTTTGTCCTCGAACAGAAAAAGTGGTTCTGGGCAGTATTGACCGGTGTGGCTATGGCGCTTTCGGCGGCGATAATGGTAGCTCTTATCCCGCGTGGCGGTTTCAATCAAGCGGCGGCGGCGGTTCTGGCGGGGACGCTGGCGGGGTGTCTTTGCCAATGCGCTAAATTGCTCCGCAAGACGCAGATCAAGCTGATGCGTATGAAAAATAAGGTGCATCGGACGGAGCGCAAACTCGAAAAGTTCAATATCAAGATCCTCCGTGAGCTGAGGCTGCCGCTAAAGAACATCCGTAAGAAAAGCGGCCGCATTCTCGAAGTTTCGCAGAGGGTGCCGAATCCAGCGGTTGCTGTTGGGATCGATGTTACGGCAGGGGGCGGTGAGGCGGCGGAGCCGGACTGGGGAGCCGTTGCCGCGGATGCAAGGTCGATCTGTGAAAGTGGCGCAAGCCTGGATCGGTTGCCGGCGGGGCTGCTGAGGATCGGAAAGATCCACACTGCGGGATTTGCTCCGAATTGGCTGGATATGAATACGCTGGTGGTGTCGGTGCTTACCTCTCTTAAGCCGAAGATCGACGAGGCGGGGGCGAGGGTTCAGTTCAAGGACCTGCCGAGTTGTGTCGGTGACGACGGGTTGGTGCGAGAACTGTTCGTCGCGATCGTCTCCAATGCGATTGAAAACCTCTCGCCTGACCGGGGCGGACTGATACGGATATGGGGCCAGTATGCCGGCAGCAGGATCATCTATTGCGTCGAAGATAACGGTGTGGGTATCGCGGCGGAAGAGTTTGAAAATATATTCGAGATGTTCTACCGGGTCGATGTTAACTCCCACAGGGAAGGGCTTGGCCTTGCGATAGTAAGGGATATTGTAAGCAGGCACAAGGGCAGGATATGGCTGAAAAGTACGCTTGGGAAGGGCTCGACCTTCTCGGTCGCTCTGCCGGCACGATAGGCTATGTATTGATCGGACGCGTTGGAAATCGTAATTTATTACTTAAGAGCAAGTTACCGCGAATAGAGCACTAATTACAATTGAAAGCTGATTATAATGCGAAATCTACTCAAATTTTGTTTTCTGGCGAATATCATATTAGCGGCAGCTTCACTTTTCATATTGCCCGAACAGACCGCGACACATTTCGGGTTTGGAGGTGAGCCGGATAACTGGGGGTCGCCGTCGGTATGTGCCATGATCTTCGTAGTCATCTCGACGCTGGTTTTTGCTATGACCCTGTTCGTTCCCTATATGATCGGTAATATTCCTTCGCAATATATCAATTTTCCCCATAATGACTATTGGCTGACAGAGGAGAACAAACCGAAAGCAATAGCAAAAATGACATCCTGCATGATGGAGTTCGGAGTTGGGCTTCTCGCGTTTCTCCTGTACGTAAATATTCTGACGATCAAAGCCAATCTATCTGAGCCGGTAAGGCTCGATGAGACGCGGTTCCTTGTGCTCCTTGCGGTGTTTATGCTGTATACGGTTTACTGGTGTGTGAGGCTATGCAGAGCTTTTCGGATTCCGAAGGAGACGGCAAGTACCGACAATCCTTACAGAGCGACCAGATATTAGTACTGTAAACCTCCAGTTGTTATCATATCTTTGACGTTAAATATTATCGGACCACAAGCGGGGGCGCTTGCGCGAATTTTTTCTGTATCCCCGTTTGGCATATCATCTTTTAATTCTTATGTTTTGTATGTAAGACGTCATCGAAGTGATGACAACTGTGATCGAAATGATGTTTTCTTGAGGGAGAAAACCTATGCGTAACTGGCGAGGTAAGTTAATAACAACTTTGATAATTTTTTCCGCCGGTTTCGCTACAGCGATCTACTTTCTGGCACCTGTGACCGAGACGAATGGGGAAACCAAGAAGGTCACAAGGAGCCGTGAAAGTAACTCAGAGACGCAGCAGTTCGCAATAGCGTTCAATGGGAAGTTGAAACAAGCGTTAAGTTTCGCCGAGGAAAAAGCCGTCGAGTTAGGGCAGGTAATAAAAACCGAACTTGCCGAACGGCAGAAACATGAGCAATAGTTAGAAGTTAGAAAACTCCTTTCACAAAACTGATTATTCTGCCTGTGTAGGGCATTATAAGCAGCCAAGCCGGTCTACCGCCATTGATCGGCTTTTTTGCTGCGCTTCGGACAAAATTCAACTCATAAAAACTCAAAACATATCCCCTTAAAAAGTACCGGACACCTTGAGTTTTTCTCAAAATTTAATCTCCCATTTTATTTTCTGGCTTATTGTGCTGATTATTTTGACCGTTATTACAAGGCCATCCTGAGACAGTTCGTAACTTACGTTTTTACCGTCGACTTTTACAGATCGTACTTTCCATGATTTGTCTTTGACTGGGACAGCTATACGAATTTCGTATGGATCGTTAGCGACAATTTTACTTTGGCCTGATAAGATTTCATTTTTCTTCTGCCATCTTTCTTGAAGTAAATCTACTGCTCCCTGGGTAATGTGGCGTGAAGTACCAAGTAGAACGGGATGGTCCGTTTGTTCTTTTATTGAAATAACCTCGCATGAACGAGCAGGTATATTACGAGATAACCTTCCGGTGAATTGCATCATATTTTTCGACCAGAACTCCAATCCATAATAATTAGAATCTAAGTTCAGCCCTAACCGTTTCACCGGGATACTTATATTCGTATCCTCATCGGACCAGTTGAAAAACCCAACAATCATATGTTCGTGCTTTCCAACTTTATAGGTTAGACGCCAGATTCGGGCAGGATCGTTTTCTAAGAAATCAATGGGACGTATGGTTGTAAGCTGATGTGAAGGCATTGTTCGTCGGAGCAAATCAATGCGTTCCTCTGGATAATCCGGCGCCCAGTCCGTCATATTATTCAGCATACCTGTGATCGTAACCCAACTGCTGAAACAGCGAACTTCATTGAGCGGATACCTTTTTGCAGCATAGATTGAATCAGGGTCGTTCCACCAGACACGACCATTCAAGAAGTACAGAGCGTTGGAAGCGCGTACGCCTTCGACAATTGATAAGGTCCCCTTCCATCTTCGACAGGAATCGGGGCCAAGCCTCATGGCATCGAGAAGTCCCATGCACATTGCTAATGATCTTTCATTTTGAGCGGTAGTGCAACCCAGAATAAAAGTGTTATTGCCTGCACCTTTTCGAATTGCTTTAAGGCCCATTCTGCCTGCCTGCATATTTGATTTTGTTTTGTCTTCAAAGACGACATCTCCGAATTTGTCTTTGACATAATGTCTGTTTGGATAGATCTGCCTTGTGGCCATACCCATGTGCATGCCATCCAACTTCAGATATCCATATTGCCAATCTTCCACAGCCTGACGGATAATACCTTCGACATATTTACGGGCCTTGGGTTTTGTCATATCCAAAGCGGTACCGCTCCACTCGGTCTCAAATGGTTTTCCGTCGGGAGTCTTTGCGATCAAAGGTACTAGGTCGGCAAGAATGGGATCTTTGTGATTAATGGCGAAAGGCAGCAACCATAAACCGGGGGTAAGTCCAAGCTTTTTCATTTTTTGAGCTGGAGCTTTCATACCATTTTTATATGGGCCATTGGGATTAACCTTTGTGAAATCCTTTGCCGGGCCATTGGATTTGATTCCATTTTGCCAAAGATCGTCAATCTGAATAAAGTCATAGCCATAGTCCTTGAACTTATCGGAGATGAATTCAGCTATCTCAACAACAGCGGTTTCATTAAGGCATCCGCCATACTTTTCGCAATACCAGGTCATCAAACCAACCGGCACTTCTTTTAGTTTAACTTCATTTATACGAGCAAACTGATCGGCGTAGGTTTCAAGCCCCTGGCGGATATCTTCAAAGAAACCTATGGCCCACCAATCTCCTCCGAAGGGTTCGAGATCAGGGGGGATCGTGCAGCCGTATTCGTTTGCTAACGTTAAAGTTGTTGTTTTACCATTGGCCTCAGTAAAAAGAACGGGGCTGGAGGCATCGATTCGCACTATTCCTGCAACAATACCTGAATAAGTGGCAGGGTCCGCGATTGCAGTGACGACATGCTGACCTCTATTATTTGCTGGGTCAAACAGGCCTTCGGGCCCTATTGCTTTTAGATTGCCATCGGTGCTATCTATATTCAGATTCGCTTTCAATGCATTAATCCGATTTGAAGGCTGAATGGGTTTCATGCTTCGGGCATCTCTGCGAATAAAAACGAAAGGCGAGCCCTGACGAATTACAACACGATTATCACCGGGGGTGATCTTTAACATATGGCCTGGTGCGAATGGAGAATCTTTCGGAAGCTTTTCTACTGTAACCTTGCCCTTATTTGTATCCATGAATTGGGATGAGGCGAACTCATGATGGCCATTAAACATTCGCAAGACACCTGTATTGTCCATATGGGCACTGATTTGATCATTTTTAATCATTGCGACATCCTCTTGTTCTATTGCTGATAGATTTGAAATTAGAATTGCAACGAAAGATAGAATCAGTATTTTTTTCATGATTATTTCCTATTTACTGAGATTTCCTATATAATCTTGTATGTCTTAGCTCCGCTACGCCGCTGAGCCTCTCTTCTGATAGAATATCACATTGCTCTCAACAATTCAACGTTTAAAGCTTCATCTTGGGAAGATGAAACAAGCGTTAAGTTTCGTCGAGGAAAAAGCCGTCGAATTGGGGCAGGTAATAAAAACCGAACTTGCCGAACGGCAGAAACATGAGCAATAGTTAGAAAACTCCTTTCACAAAACTGATTATTCTGCCTGCGTAGGGTATGGTAAACAGCCAAGCCGGTCAGCCGCCATTGATCGGCTTTTTTATTGCGCTTTGGATTGAAATTTGCGAATAGATAATAGGGCTTGTGAATATATTCCCTTGTAAAGGTTCCGGGGGTAATTATCCGTTGAAAAATACTGTCAAAGTGATATTATATTGACAAATCGGCGGTTTGATGGCACAATATGGCCTTGACCGGATGCGGATGTGTCGGTTTTACGGGATTTCGTTTGGAAGAAAAGTTAATGGAACGATATGTGTTTGCAGATAAGGATGCGATGGGTGCGGCGGCGGCTGTGGCGGCGGCTGAGGAGATAAGGGGGGCTATCGCCGAGAAGGGGCAGGCGAATATTATTCTTGCCACGGGTGCCAGCCAGTTTGAAGTGTTGAAGAATCTTGTCGCCGCCGATGGTATCGACTGGTCTAAGGTGGTTATGTTCCACCTGGATGAGTATATCGGTATCGGAGAGGAACATCCGGCGAGTTTTCGCAAATACTTGAAAGAGCGATTCGCCGGGCAGGTGTGCGGGCTGAAGGCGGCGCACTTTGTTGACGGGGATGCGGAAGATCCGCAAGCGGAGTGTGACAGGTTAGGCGAGATCATCGCGGCACATCCGATCGATGCAGCACTGGTGGGGATCGGTGAGAACGGGCATCTTGCGTTTAACGATCCGCCAGCGGATCTTGAGACTGAGGACGCTTATATTGTGGTTGATCTGGATGAAAAGTGCAGGCGGCAGCAGTTGGGCGAAGGCTGGTTTAGTGCGCTGGATGAGGTGCCAGCGCGGGCGATCTCGATGAGCATTCGGCAGATCATGAAGTGTGGGTGTATAATCTGTTCCGTACCCGATGAGCGCAAGGCAGAAGCGGTCAAAGCTGCCGTTCAGGGGCAGGTGAGCAATATGTGTCCGTCGTCGATATTACAGGAGCATGACAATTGCAGGCTTTATCTCGATGAGGCGGCGGCGAGTCTGCTTTCTAATAATGAGGGAATCGCAGGATGAAGATACCGGGACTTGTTGATCTGCAGGTAAATGGCTTTAAGGGTGCCGACTTTTCCGGTGCGGAGCTTAGCGCCGATGGTTTTGCGACCGCCTGCCGGGAGATACTTAACTCCGGAACAAGCGCATTTCTGCCGACATTGGTGAGCAGCAGGGCGGAAGTGTATCGGCAAAATCTGCCTATTATCGCAAACGTGGTGAGGCAGGAAGAATTTGCCGGCAGAGTGTTGGGCATCCATTTGGAGGGCCCGTTTATATCCGGCGCCGACGGCGCTCGGGGCGCTCACGACGAGCGATGGGTCCGGCATTGTGATATAGAATACCTGCGTCAATTGCTCGACTGGGCGGGCGGACAGGTTCGGCTGTTGACCGTTGCCGCGGGCATCGACGGTGTCGAGGAGCTTATCGAATTGGCGATCAGCGAGGGTGTAACCGTTTCGTTGGGTCATCATATGGCCGATCCGGCAGCTATCGAAAGGGCGGTGGCGGCGGGCGCGTGCGCACTGACCCATCTGGGCAACGGCGTGCCTGCGACCCTGGACCGATACGACAATCCGATCTGGGCGGGCCTGGCAAACGACGATGTCAGCGCCATGATCATTACCGACGGCCATCATCTTCCCGACAGTGTCATAAAGGCATTTGTCCGGGTCAAAGGCATCGAAAGGATCATCGTCACCAGCGACGCGGCGCCGATAGCGGGCATGTTGCCGGGTCGATACGAGACCTTAAACAACGTCGTTGTCCTCGATGAAAGCGGGCGGCTCTACAATCCGCAGACCGGATATATGGTGGGCTCGTCGGCTACGATGCTGGATTGTATGAATTATCTCGCGTCGCTGAGGATGCTGACAGTTGAGGAACTGGTCCAGGTCGGATTCGACAATCCGCTGAAGCTTATCGGCGTTGAGCCTTCTGCACTTGGGCCGATGAGAGAAATCGCCTTTGACGAAGAAACGGCATTGTTTACAGCGGTACAGAACGAATAAAATTTAGGAATCATCTATGTTTGGTGTCGACGCAATTGACTGGGCTGTGATCGTTGTTTATCTTGTCGGTATTACGGCGATCGGTATCTGGGCGGTGAAGAAGGTCAAAAGCTCGGCCAGCTTTTTCATCGGCGACCGAAAGTTCGGCAAATGGATGATGATGTTTTTCATGTTCGGCTCGGGTACGCACTCCGACCAGGCCGTCAGCGTCGCCGCCAAGGCCTTCAGGGTCGGCGCCTCCGGAATATGGTACCAGTGGGTGTGGCTTTTTGCGACGCCGTTCTACTGGATAGCCGCTCCCGTATTTCGGCGGATGCGGGCGGTCACGACCGGCGACTATTTTGAAATTCGCTACAGTGGCGGCGTCAGTATGCTGTTTGCCCTTGTGGGCATGCTCCAACTGATGATCAGTATCGGGATGATGCTCAAAGGCTCCAGCGCCATGATCACCGCCGTGTCTGGCGGCACCATCAACCAGAACTATGCCATCTTTGCCATGACTGTCATGTTCGTGATCTACGGCATCGCCGGGGGGATGAGCGCGGCGATCTTCACGGATCTCATCCAAGGGCTGCTTACCATCGCGTTGTCGTTTATGATCTTGCCCTTTGCCCTGTCCGAAGTAGGGGGCATGGCCGGTCTTCATGCGAAGATCACCGATCCGGACATGCTCAGGATAGTGGCTCGCGGCGAGATCGGGGTCTTCTTTATTGTGGTTGTTGCCTTGAATTCGCTGATAGGCTGGGCGACCCAGCCGCATACGATGGCAGTCTGCGCAGCCGGCAAGAGCGAGATAGAGGGTCGTGTCGGTGTAACCGTCGGCATGTTTTTAAAGCGAATATGCACCATCGCCTGGATGCTCACGGGGCTCTGTGCAATTGCTCTTTATGCAGGGCGTGAGATGGAAAACATTGACCAGGTCTACGGTCTGATGGCCCATGACCTGCTTGGCAAGATCGCACCCGGTATGGTAGGTTTGTTTATTGCGTCCATGTTGGCTTCGGTGATGAGTTCCTGCGACGCCTTTATGGTTGCATCATCGGGGCTCTTTACGAAGAACATTTACCGAAAATTCCTCGTCCCGCACAAACCCGACGCGCATTATGTCCTTATCGGGCGGGTGGTTTCCGTGCTGATCGTCTTCGGTGGTATCTTTTTTGCATTTGCTCTGGAAAGCGTGGTGCAGATGCTCGAGATATTCTGGAAGATATCTGCGATGATGGGGATAGCTTTCTGGGTGGGACTTTTCTGGCGACGCGCCACGGTGGCAGGTGCCTGGGTCGGTACGTTAGTCAGTTTCGCGGCCATGTTGTTCACCAGTAAGATCGCCTTCATAACAGACGCTACAGAGTATGTACTCTGGGACTTCAATAAGCATTTCGCCGACTGCCTTCCTGCCTTTATGGTCTGGGAAGAAAAGCTCTACTTGCCCTGGCAGATGGTTATTTATCTCTCCACAGGCTTGGTCGGGCTTGTCGTGGCCAGCCTGTTGACAAGGCGCGTGCCGTCGGATCGGCTGGATCGGCTTTACGCGTGTTTGAGAACTCCGATTGGCGCCGATGAGCCTGAAGGCGCGGTGTTTACCCTTGGTGAGGGTGTCGAACCGGCGCCGCGCAAAGTCTTGATCAACCATCCCGATTTTGAGATACCGCGACCGAGTTGGGTTGGCTTGGTCGGGTTTGTCGCCTCTTGGGCGGCTGTTGCGCTGCTGATAGGCGCTGTCTACTGGATTATCGGGTCATAACACTGATTCGCAAACGAAGAAGCGTTGTTTTCATTCGATTGTGTCGAGTTTACAAAATACACTGTTGCGTTTTCCGAGGTCAATTGCTACAATAGTTTTCATGGCCGGATGTGTTTACTGAATTGCAGTCGGGGCTTGGTGTTTTAGTTTGCTGAGAGGTCGATTGTTTTGGCGGGTAGTTTTTCGTATTTTATTATGCTGGCGGCGAGGTTTATCCATAGCTTGCATTTGTCAAGTACGACCGAATCGGCGGTAGCGACGAGGCGGTTGCCTTTTATCATTTCGGAGTCCGGATTTGTCAGGAGTTGGATGTCCCAATTCCAGTTGTTCTTTTCGGCAATTTCGGCTATGAGGGTTTTTAGCTTTCCGCTATTCGAAACGGGGCTGTCGAAAAGCCAGCGGATATCGGTGACTCCGGCTTTGGTCAGACAGGTGCCTATGATCTCGACAGCCGCTATAGTTTCTTCCACACGTCGATATGAGCCGTGGACACTTGCAAGGTCCCGCCAGCAGTTGTCACATCCGATGAAGATATATCCGCCGCTGAGAACGGCTTCTATCGTTATCAGGACGTTATAGCCGTCGATGACCAGCGGGCGGGCGGCGAGTTCGTAAAACTGGACCTCTCTGTCTCTGCGACCGGCCAACTGCTCGTCGGAACAGGCGGATCGCATGACGGCGAGTCTTTGGCGGTCCGTGAGGCTAAAGCGGTCGCAGACGAGTTTCAGCGAGCTATTGGGGGCGTAGCCCATAGTCAAGAGGTGCGAAACGTCTTTGGTTGCGTGCTGGAGCGTTTCGATGTTTTTGGCTGCGAAGAGGGCAGGGTCCTCGGGATGCGGGCCTCTATGTTTTCGCTTATCCGGCATAGGCTCATAATACACCAAAGGCGGGGCGAATCAAAAACAAATTGACAGAAGGGGCAGTCGGCGGTAGAATCGGCCCTTTGACATTATGGGAAAAGAGCGATGGCGAGCCACAATTTAGCGAAAATCGAGATCGACGGCCTCAGCGTGATCGGCTATTCGGTCGCCGGCGAAGAGAGCGTAGTCGCCGTACCGGAGCTGGACGTGTGCTTCGATATCGGCAAGGCTCCGGACCAGATCATCCCGATAAATAACGTGCTGCTGACGCACGGTCATATCGACCATTCGGCTGGGATCGCGTATTATCTGTCGCATCGTAATTTCTGTGGGCAATCACCGGGGACGATCCTTGCTCCGGGCGCGCTGATGGGGCCGATCCGGGAAATACTTTCGGCGTGGGGGCAGCTTGACGGAACCAACGTCCCAGCGGAACTGGTAGACGTTAAACCCGGCGACGAATACCAGGTAAAGCCCAATCTCATCGCACGCGTTTTTCCTACGAAGCATGCCCGGGATTCGGTCGGGTATACGATCATCGAAAAACGTAAAAAACTCAAACCCGAATACCGTGAGCTTAACGGGCCGCAACTTGTCGAACTGAAACGACAGGGCGTGCAGATCGACGATCCGCTTGAGTTTCCGCTTGTGACTTATCTCGGCGATACGCAGTGCATCGACTACTCGCAATTGGACTATGTCGCCAACAGCAAGATACTGATCACCGAGTGCACTTTTTATATCGACGACCATCTCGACCGCGCTAGTGCCGGACGCCACATACATATAAATGATTTCGCCAGCATGCTCGAAAAGCTCAATAACGAGCACATCATCGTGACACATGTAACCCAGCGGACGATGCTGCCGGAAGCAAGAAAGGCGCTGCGAAAAAAACTGCCGCCGGAACTGGCAAAGAAGATAACCTTCCTGATGGACCATAAAAACTTCCGCAGATAGAGGGCCCTGCAAATGAAGATCGTAGCCGATACAAACATACCGTTCGTTGAGGATTGTTTTTCTTCTCTGGGTGATGTGGTTGTCGTAGCGGGACGACAAATTTCCGCTGAGACGGTAAAGGACGCCGACGCCTTGCTTGTGCGCAGCGTAACAAAGGTTGACGCCGGGCTGCTGGATGGGTCGAGCGTGAAGTATGTCGCTACGGCAACGATCGGCACGGACCATATAGACCTCGACTACTTAAATGAAAAAGGGATTGCCTTTGCATACGCGCCGGGTTCCAACGCCAACTCTGTGGCTGAATATGTGGTAGCTGCGCTGCTGGCTGCGGCGAAGAAGCATAAATTTACTCTCGAAGGGCGTTCCATCGGTATCGTCGGGGTTGGTAACGTAGGGGCCCGTGTAGCGGAAAAGACGGCTGGGCTGGGGATGAGAGTTTTATTGAACGACCCGCCCTTGCAGCGGCAAACGGGAGATGCGAAATATCTGCCGCTGGAGGAACTGTTTGGCTGTGATCTTATTACGATGCATACGCCGCTTACATTTGAAGGGGAGGATAAGACGTATCATCTTGCGGACAAAGACTTTTTCGAGAGGATGAAACCGGACGCTTTTTTCATTAACACCTCGCGCGGCGGAGTACATGATACGGAGGCACTAAAAGAAGCTATATCGAGCGGAAGCATAAAGGGGGCGATCCTGGACGTATGGGAAAATGAACCCGCTATAGATAACGAGCTGCTTTTGAAGGCCGAGCTTTCTACGCCGCATATCGCAGGTTACTCCTACGACGGTAAGGTGGCGGGTATGATAATGATATATAAGGCGGCTTGTGAATTTTTCGGGGCAGAGGCGGAACATACAGCCGCAGATATCCTGCCGGAGGCGACGACCGGGCAAATTACAATTGACGCCGCAGAGAAGGACGAGCAGCGGATAATCCAGGATAC
>SDBV01002551.1_pt1 | contig 27178 bp, 20 predicted proteins | sample 2277081 | NCBI WGS metagenome assembly SDBV01 (sample SAMN10402039, study PRJNA504765) | marine sediment metagenome | isolation source: marine sediment core GS10_PC15, 223 cmbsf | place: Arctic Ocean: Southern Knipovich Ridge | collected 2010 | reverse complement strand
AGAAACAATGGGCGCCTATAAAAAGACAAAATACAAATGGTTAAACAATAAAAAAATTAATTTTGCAGGGTCTGCCACTTCGTGAAATGTTAGGGGTTCTTAAATGACATGAAAATCTGTGATTAATAGATAAAAATCTTTCTTTTTCAATCTATCCAAAGAAAGTGAATAATTTTCTGCGGGAGTCAAGGACAATCGGATTGTTTTGTGCCGCAGATTCAAAACCCTCTTTCCACCACTGAGACATTTGATGTGGATCAAAAATCAGCACATTCTTTGATAACTCATTTGGAATGTAGTAATAATTGATTTTAATCCTGTTGTCTCTAACGGCGCAATTGGCAATATCAATATTATCGGTAGCTATTTGATTGATCATGAAAGCGAAGGAGTTCAGAAATAATTCAAGTACATTTCCGGTGGAAATAATTTCCGAAGATTTTTCCTGTGTTCTGAGCACTATGGCATCAATTTCGAGCGCCCCCATTTCAATTGCTTTTATTATGGGAATAAAAATTCCGAATCCGCCATCGGCATAATTACATCCATTTTTATTTACCAAGGACATAAACGGCACCAGGTTGGATGAAGCCCATACCCAATCACAAAAATCAAGATAATCGTACCTGTCAGACTGCTTATATTCCACCTGGCTGCGACTAAGATTCGCGACTGAAACCACAACTTTTTTATTGCTATTGTTTAGCTCTTTGAAATCAGAAAGGCTAAAACTTCGTTTGATCAATTTTCTTAGATTCTCACTTTCTCCAAGTGTCTTTTTGTTTTTCATGAACATCCTTATGATGCTCAGATGGTTTATTCTGGCTTTAATCTCACCATCCTTATCTTTATAATATATGAAGGGATTTGAGTTGAATACATCATCCTGGGTCACTGTAGTAAATACCTTTTTTATCTCATCTATTTTTCCAACCGAAAGTAAGGGTAACAACAAACTTCCGGTGGATGTCCCAAGGAATAAGTCATATTTATGCTTCAATTCTTTAATGAGATATTCTGCTATTCCTCCTGCAAAAGCCCCTTTATTTCCTCCTCCTGATATTACTAACGCTCTCATAATCTTAAATTTAGGATTAATGATCTTTAGTTATTCTTACTAAAAAAGCATTGCTTAGGTTCAGAAAACCAATAGAAAAGCTCCTGGGCGACATTGTATGATTCAAATAATTAATCCATCATTTATGCAATTACCTCAAAAACTTTGCTTTTTAAACAAGTTTTTTTTCATGAATAATGTACAAGCAATGAGGTGAAAGGTATAAGGTAAAGGGGAAAAGTTGAAAGGGAAAAGTTGAAAAAAAATTCATTTCTAACTTCCGTCTTTTGTCTTTTGTCCTCCGTCTTCTGTCTTGCCCATCAGCACCATAGGATTAATTTTTGATCAAAATTCATTCCGTTCAAGTAGATACTCCTCCACTTGGTCAAACCAAGTAACCTGTCCTCAACAGAATATTTATACCGGATGAAAGCAAAAAAAAAGCGACTTGTAAAGCCGCTTTTAAGATTGTTGTGTTTTTTGAATTAATGATAATCCAAACTCACACTTCCTCCTGAAGTAGAAAGTTCTACAACGATTCCCCCTCCATTCACTGTTCCTTTTACTCTATTAGATTTTGATTCACCGCTAAAATTATGTAATGATGTATTTACTCTGTTACCCCTTAAGTCCAGATCCAAGCCCAAACCTGAAGGGATGGTAGCGCGTACACTTCCCCCGCTTGTTTTTAATATCAGCTGGCTTTCAAGTCTTGTGATGTCGGCGTTGATTCCTCCACCACTTGTTGAGGCATAAACTTCCCCCTCCACATCTTTTAATCTAATTCCTCCACCAGACGTGGTGGCCTCGATATCTCCTTTTATATCTTCCAGTTTAATAGACCCACCGCTGGTTTTGGCATCCAAATCACCCACAAAATCATTTATAGTAATGCTACCTCCTGAAGTTCTGGCTTCAAGATTACCAGACATATCTTCTGCAGTTATACTTCCTCCACTAGTCTTTAATTCATGTGATCTTCCACTGACTCCAGAAATTTTTAGTGATCCACCACTGGTCTTTAGCTCACAGGCAAAATCTTTTGGCGTATACACCACAAAAGAAATACTGATTCCATTCCATGACCAGCTGCTTCCTTCTCTCTTCGCGACAGCTTCAATTCTTGATCCTGATTTTTCAATCCTGATTTCATAATCTTCTTCCAAGATTTCTCTGATTTTTGAATCACTGTGTCTGCTCGATTTCACAAACATTTCAACCGTAACTTTGCTTGAATTGCTTCCTTCTACCCGAATGGATCCTCCAGACGTACTTACGAAAAGCTCACCCGATGAAAGATTAAAAGATTTTGTAAGAAAAGGGTCGTTGCTTGCTTTTTTTGCAAAAGCATTGGCGCTAAAAAAGATGACAGAAAGGAATAATACAATCAAAAAACCGGTCTTGTTTAGTTTTGACATAAGAAATTTCATCATTATTATATTTAAGTTGTATACGAATTTCCTATATAGATGTCAGACGAGAACAATAGGTTGCATATTTTAATTGGTTTTTTATAATAAAAATAGGAATTACACTGTGGAAAAATATAGCAAAACAGAATTATGATATAAAAAGCACAAATTTTATTCGCAATCTAAAAACTTTGGCCTCCTCCAATCAGCAATTCCAGTTTCTCTCGTATTAAATCTAAAACTCCGTAATGTGGTTTGCGTGTCAAATTGAAGACAAATCATCCTTATTCCTTCATTAAAATAATTTATCACATTTAAAATTTTTAATATTAATGAGATGAAGATTTAACGGAATAAAAATTATATTGCATCATATATTCAAACTTTTTAATAAATCATAGGTTGAATAACTTTATCAGTAACACTAAGTGAGAATGAATGATTAAAAATTTACTCTTAATATTATTAATTAATTTTAGCTCATTTCAATTATACTCTCAGGAAAATGAAGTCATCATTACCGGAAAAGTAACTGGAATCAAAGGTGATGCTATTCCTGGTGTTAATATATTTATCCAAAATACATCTACCGGAACGATCTCAGAATTCGATGGTACATATAGGTTGGCAATCCCTGAAGATGCCCAATATATTGTTTTTTCTTATATCGGTTTTCTCACCACCGAAGAGCCTATAAATAATCGAAATGTCATTGATATCGTATTGACAGAAGACACCCAACAGCTTGAAGAAATTGTAATTACCGGATATTCCTCACAGAAAAAAGCCGATGTCATTGGTTCTATATCTTCTGTAGATCCTAAAGTGGTTAAAGATATGCCGATAACAGGATTAGATCAGGCCTTACAAGGTCAGGTTTCCGGTGTTTCGGTTACGCAATCTTCCGGAACTCCGGGAGGAGGCATTATGGTGCGTGTTCGTGGGAACTCCTCAATATCAAGTTCAAATCGACCATTATATATTATAGATGGAATTCCTGTAAGAGATGGTGGACTATCCACAAGAAGCTTCGGTGGTCAGCGCGATAATGCGCTGTCAATGATAAATCCGAACGACATTGAATCAATAGAAATTCTTAAAGATGCATCTGCTAAAGCCATTTATGGATCGCGTGCTGCAAATGGCGTGGTACTCATTACAACAAAAAGAGGCAATACCAACTCAAAAACCACCTTTGAACTTGACGTACAAAGAGGAATTGTAGATCCCACAAATACCATCGAAGTGCTAAATGCAAAGGAATTATTGGAATTGCAGCGCGAAGCATTGATCAGTGCAGGCGAAGATCCTGATGGTGCGGGAATACCCGGAGTGACCGATGCCGTAGATACCAAATGGCAGGATGAAGTCATGAGGCAAGCGATTGTTCAACAATATCAATTATCGACAAAAGGAGGTTCAGAAAAAACCAGCTTTTATTTGAGCGCCGCATACAGGGATGAAGAAGGGGTTATGCTGAATAACGATTTTAAAAGAGCAACATTGGTAGCAAATGTTGACCACAAGGCAAGTGACAGACTTTCCTTTGGCCTGAACATGAACCTTGCCCGAACAAAAAACAATCGTATAAAAGGTGATAATTTCTTAGATGGCGTTTATAATGCAGCCCTTACCAGTTTACCCTATTTTCAACCCTACGATGAGGAAGGTAATTTATATGCTCCCGGAGATGCCGGTTATGGTGGATTTCCAAACTTCAACCCTGTAGGACAGGCCATTGAGCCAAGATTTGATACCTATGCATCAAAGTTGCTTGGCGGGATATATGGGAGATATGAGATCATCCCAAATCTGTATTTCACCACCAAATTTAATGTGGACTACACATCGACCATTGAAGATCAATTCGAACCCACAACTTCTGCAATTGGTGGATTCCTCCAAAGCGTAGGCCAGCAGGGGTATGGAATATACAGCACCACAGAATCCTCGACACTGCTCAATAATAATGTATTTTCTTACAATTCATCCATTGGAGATATTCATGAATTTGGCGGAATTTTAGGAACTGAATTTATTAGCAGAACGTCCAGAAGTGGCTCAGCTGTTGGTATACTTTTTCCCAGCGATGATTTTACCTACCTCACATCTTCAGGCCTAATCCTTGATGGGTCGTCCTTTCTTGTCAATAGTGGCTTGATTTCATTTTTTGGAAAGGTGAATTACAAATACAAAAGTAAATATTTGGCTCAGGCAAGCGCTCGATACGATGGATCTTCCCGGTTTGGTGAAGATCGAAAATTTGGATTTTTTCCTGCCTTTTCATTGGGTTGGAGAGCGTCAGAAGAGGACTTTTTAAATGGATTTTCTTGGTTAGATGATTTGAAATTACGAGCAAGCTACGGATTAACAGGCAATGAACGCATTGGTAATTTCCAATATCTTGCTTCCTGGGGCGCCACTACCGCTTATAATGGAATCCCTGCCGTTGGGCCTGCTACACTTGGAAATCCAAATTTGGGGTGGGAACAAACAACAGAATTTGATGTTGGAGCGGATCTTGCACTTTTTGCAGGCAGGATACAACTGACATTCGATTACTACTATAATGTGACCAATGATCTTTTACTCAACGAAGCATTACCGTTTACTACGGGATTTGGGTCTTTACTTGGGAACTTGGGAGAAGTGACTAATGAAGGTTTAGAATTTTCGCTTTCTTCGGTAAACATAGATAAGGTGGTTCGCTGGAGTTCGCAACTCAACATTTCCACAAATAAAAACCTGGTACAAAAACTAGCCACTGATGAACCGCAATATTCTGGTTACTCAACGTTTACCAACAACACACATATTGTGGCGCCAGGAAAACCATTGGGAACTTTCTGGGGACTCAGATACCTGGGTGTTGATCCGGGAACCGGGGATGCCATGTATCATGACAAAAATAATGATGGGAAACTAACAGCTGATGATGGAACCTTTATTGGAGATGCAGAACCCGATTTTTTTGGTGGAATTACCAATACAGTATCGTATAAAGGATTTGATTTTTCACTATTTTTCCAGTTTAGTTATGGAAATCAAATGATCAATTTTGGAAATACAACGCTACTTAATTCCGGTGAAGATATTGAGAATAATCAATCGAGAGTGGCGCTGAAGAGATGGCAGAAAGAAGGCGACATATCTTCTGTACCTAAATATGAACTTGGCAATACCATCAATAATCGATTTAGTTCCAGGTTTGTTGAGGATGCCTCTTACCTCAGGTTAAAAAATCTGACAATTGGATATAGTTTGAAACAGGATTTACTAGCTAAACTCAGACTTAATAAATTAAGAATTTATGCGTCTGGCACAAATATCTGGACTTTAACAAACTATAGTGGTGCAGATCCGGAAGTAAATAGTCTTGATGGTTCTACAACATCTCAGGGACTTGATTTATACACCTTCCCTCAGGTACGTACAATTTTGCTTGGTCTTAATTTGGGTTTTTAATGAAGTACAAAATTTACATATCGGTATTTTTCATTTTGCTCACGTCCTTGTCGTGCAATGACTTATTAAGCCCGACGCCGGTTGATCGAATCACAGACGATCAGGTGCTCAAAGATGCGAATTCCGCAAGAGTGGTGTTGACTTCCGCATACCGGGACCTTGCCAATCTGGGTGCGCCTAAGATCATTGCAGGTGATTTGACTGCTGATAATCTGATTCACAACGGCACCTTTACACAATATAGAGAAATCAGCAGCAAAGATATATCAGCTTCAAATGGCTCCGCCGGTGCATTATGGGGAATTATATATAGCATGTCGTACATCGCTAGTTTTTTGAACGAGGGTTTGGTGGAATTGGATATCACACAAATTGAAAAAGATGAAATTTTAGCAACAGCAAGCTTTCTTCGGGCTTATGCCTATTTTGTTGGTGTTTATACTTTTGGCGGCCTACCGATTGTCACCACAACAATTGTGGATGAAAATAGAGTGATTCCCAGGGCCGGTTTTGAAGAAACATTAGAATTTATTGAATCAGATTTATTATTTGCACTCGATAAATTGCCTGAAGAATCTTTTAATACAGGGAATGCTACGAATGGTGCTGTAAAAGCGCTATTAGCAAGATTTTATTTGTTTGAAGAAAATTGGCAAGAGGTAGAAAAATATGCTACGGATGTCATCACAGGGAATGGCACAAAAGAATACATATTAGAAGAAGAATTTGAAAATGCTGTGGCAGATTTTAGTACTGAATCCATTCTGGAAATTGTTTATAGCGCCAATGATAACCCCGGCACATCGACTAATTTCAGCATAAATAACCTTTTTGTTGGCAGAAGAGAAATCATTCCATCAAGTGAGATGGTACTTGCCATGCAAAACGATGGCGGAGACAGGAACATAGTCCTGGAATTTGATGGAGCTAATGCCCGAGGTTCAGATAATGGATGGACTATCGTCCGCTACGGACCATTCGATAATATGCAACTCTTCAGGTTGGCAGAAATGTATCTTATCCGGGCTGAAGCAAGAGCGCAACAAAATAATATTTCAGGAGGAGAAAGCGCCGAATCAGATATAAATATAATCAGGGAACGGGCAGGGGTACCGCTAATTCAGGGAACTTCTAAAAATCAAATGCTTTTGGTGATAGAAAATGAACGTCGCATGGAACTGTGTTTTGAAGGCCATCGATGGTTTGATCTTATACGAACCGGGAGAGCAAAATCTGTTATGGATGAGTTTACCAGCAATTGGACAGAAAAAGATGAGTTATGGCCAATCCCACTTCGGGAAATTACCAATAATCCGTCGTTGAAAAATGCACAAAATCCTGGTTATTAGAATGTAGATTACATGAATAGGATAGTTTATAAAATATTGACAATCATACTCTTTGCAGTAATTACTTCTTGTGATAAGGCTGAAGAAATAATATTTGAAGGACCTTATCATGCACGATTTACAGAATCCGAAAGTGAAATTCTAGAAAACTACAATGACCCTGCTAATTTAAATCTCAATGAACCTGTTTCTATAGAACTTCATATTGCGGCTCCTTCTCAAACCAACACAACAATTATTGAGTTTGAGGTCGGTGGAACGGCTGTTGAAAATGTAGATTATATACTCGAGGATGGCGACAATAAAAGAGTCCTGATTCCTGTCGGAAAGCACTACGGTGAAATAAAATACGTCCCCATTAACAATCGGGAACTTACCGGAGACAAAACTATAAAATTTACGATAACTTCAGTTAGCAACGATCTAGCAACTGGATTTGGCGAAACAGGTATAAACGGCAGGTTCCACACCGTCACAATAAAAGAAGATGACTGCCAGGTTGACTTACGTAAATTTGAAGGCATCTGGGAGTTTGATCAAAATGATGGCGAGTTTATTTACGATGTTGAAATTCTGGTGGATTGGTCGTCGAATAACAGGATATATATGTTTGGTTACACCGGATTAGATTCTACATTATTTGCTTTTGCAAATCTAAATCTGTGCGGAGGTGAATTTGAAATTCCTGAACAATATTTAGCAGGTTCCAGGCAACTAGACAGAACAAGAACTGATGGCTTAGGATCATTTGATTCAGAAGTTGAATTGCTCACATTTTCATATTCATACGACATCGCAGGACCTACTATCAGGACAGTGAAAGCAAAAAAGAAAGAAGAATAGGATATAATGAAATATTTAAAACGTACATACTGGAGTATTCTATTCATGGCTTTGCTATTTGCATGCAAAGAATCCCATGAAGTAAAACCTGCTACGTATTCACTACTACTTACCGGAGAAGAAAGCAAATCATGGAAGGAAACCTCATTTACATTTATTTTCAATGATGAGAATGAACCGGATTTTGATGCGAACCTCATCTATGGTATACCTGAATGTGACCAAGATAATATATATACTTACATAAGAGAGGGTAAACAATTGGAAATCTACCAGGGAGATAACAAATGCGATCCTGAAGGTGATGATCTTCTGTTTAGAACAAGTTGGGATGTCGTAAATGCCAACGCCAGTTTATTTTTAGGAGGAGGCGATCCATTTATACTTTCAGCATTAACGGATGATTCACTTGTTTACGGATTTAGAGATACACTAAGGTTGGCAATTGGAGTTGAAGAAAAGACTTTTTTGGATTTTCCGGGAATAGCTCAGTGGGTTTATAAACCAATCAATTAATAATGAAGATGAAATTCAGGGTTTTGGTAATTAGACAACTATTCATACTGATATTTTCTATTTCAGCGCTATCCCTTCAGGCGCAAAACTGGAAATCCGTCACAAATTCAGCATACCTGAAAAACCTGTCTGTAGAATTAGATAAAGTATATCAGGAATATAAACTGTCAGCCGAGACCTTTGCATTTGAGCGAAACCTATTGATGAGAGAAGTGCTGGATAATGGATCAACAATTTCATTAATCCGAATATTACCTTCCGGAATACCTGAATACTATAAAACATTCAATCAAAAAGCTGCGGAAAATGTGGGGACAATCAGGCTCAGACCCAGGGCAGATTTGTCGCTAAACCTCACCGGCAAAAATATGCTTATCGGGATTTGGGATAGCGGATCAACTAATGTGGAGCATCAAGAATTTGGCGACAGGGTAGAAATAAAAGACAACATCCCATTCGATGATCACGGGACGCATGTTGCCGGAACTATTGCTGCATCTGGTATAAATCCTCAGGCGAGAGGTATGGCTTATGAAGCCAATTTATTTGCCTATGAATTTAACAATGACAATTCCGAAATGGCCTCAGAAGCTGCAGAGGGACTCATTATTTCCAACCACTCCTATGGATTACGAACAGGCTGGGATATAACTAGCGGGGGAACAGGCTGGCAGTGGTTTGGTGATCCATCAGTCAGTAATGTTGAAGATTATCGATTTGGATATTACGACGCCTCAAATAGCAGAGTATGGGATGATATAGCATTTAACGCCCCTTATTATCTCATCATAAAATCCGCCGGAAATGATCGTACTGATATAGGCGATGGCACACGCCCACCTGATGGGCCATACGATTGTCTCGAACCAAAAAGTGTAGCGAAAAATATATTAACCATTGGAGCTGTAGAACATCTTGATGCTGAATATACGAATTCGGATGATGTGGTCATGTCTGCTTTCAGTAGCTGGGGACCTACCGATGATGGGAGGATAAAACCTGATATCTCTGCCATTGGTGTAGATGTTTTTTCTACTCTTTCCGGAGGAGTAGATGTATATGGCAACTTTTCAGGGACTTCGATGTCTGCTCCAAATACTACCGGAAGTTTGGCCCTTTTGCAGGAATACCATGCACAATTGTACTCAGGCTCATACATGAAAGCTGCAACCCTCAAAGGGCTTGTAATCCATACCGTTAATGAAGCCGGTAAAAATCCCGGGCCGGATTATGAATTTGGCTGGGGATTGCTTGCGGTTGATAAAGCGGCTAACCTTATGACAAGAAATGATGGGAAAAATTTTATCATCGAAGAATTTAATCTGCTTGAAGAGGATTCCATTGTAGTAAAAGTGAATTCTGATGGTACGCAATCCTTGACAGCCACAATATGCTGGACTGACGTTCCCGGAAATCCTCCCCCTATCAGCTTAGATCCTACCAACCTTATGCTGATTAATGATCTGGACATGAGGATTTATGATGAAAATGAAAATATTTACCTTCCATGGATTCTGGACCCGTCAACACCAGATAAAGGAGCTTCATTTGGCGACAATTTTAGAGATAATGTAGAAAAAATTGAGCTGTCTGCTCCGGTAGCAGGAGAATATACAATTGTGATCAAGCATAAAAATGAGCTTCGAAATAATAACCAGGATTTCTCATTAATTGTCTCTACTTCTTCAGTAATAGTAGATTTAACAAAATTCTATTGGATAGGCGGATCAGGTGATTGGAGTGACATAAGCAACTGGTCTTTGAGCAGTGGCGGTAATGTAGCTAACGCTATACCCGACTTGAGCAATCCGGTAATATTTGATGATAATTCTTTTACCAATCCTGAAAATACAATCAATTTAACTTCAGGAGCCAATTGCTATAACATTAATTATTATTCTTCTGATTCATGTAGTATAAATCTTGCATCGTTCAATCTAAACATTGATGGAAATATTTTTGACGAACAAAATAAGCTGTCATTCAGCAACGGGAAAATCTCCTTTCATGGCGCTGTTTCCAAAAACAATCTAATTCTAGTTTCTGAATCTGCATTTAATGATATAGACATGGAATTCATCTCCATAAACGGGTCTTGGAATATCACCAATAATTTTACTGCTAAAAGTCTGATTATTGAAAATAGTTCACTTTATGCAGCAAATAAACTCATCACAGCTTCCACAATACATGCTACCGGTACGGATGAGAATATTATCGATTTTTCAGGCTCAGTTATTAATGGATTAGATATTTTAGATGTATCATCTGCTCCTGATGCTTCATTCAGCAATTCGACCATTATATTTTCAGATGCTAATGGGAATGCAATAAAATCCATATCAGGCAACAGCAACACTTTCCATAACATACACGTACAAAACGCGCAATTATCTGTGAATGGGGGGAATACATTTAACAAAATTCTTATCGATGGAGCGCTTACACTAAATAGCGATAACATTATAGATAGTCTTAGGCTAAGTGATGTGAGTTCGATTACGCTTAGTGAGAATACCACGCAGACCATCAATAGGTCCTTTGAAGCGACCGGAAGTGTAAACAACCTTATTGAAATGAACTCATCCGGAGCAGCTAATGCGAATATATTTGCAGACAACAGTAACATCCGATTTTGTTTTGATTTTTTGGATGTAGTAAATATTTCTGTTTCGGGAAATACAGCCTTCTTATCTGGAGACAACAGCAATATAAATACAAATAGCGCCGGCTGGATAGAGCTTGACTGTGATGACGCCCTTTTCCCTTCTTTCGAAATACAATTTCCTTGCGCCCTGGGTGAGGTGAGGTTTATAGATACCAGTGCTGGTTTCCCAATTGAATGGAATTGGAATTTTGGAAATCTGCAATTTCCTGAAGAAAATTCATCTACCATACAAAATCCATTTCACAATTATAGGTTTGAAGGAGATTACGAAGTCACCTTCAATGTGAAAAACACCCAGTTCGATCAGACCATTACGCGTAATGTAACGATTATTGATTATGAAAGTGGTTTGGGTGTACCGAGCATCAATATTAATGGGACACGGCTTACTTCCTCCGTGATAGCTCCAAACTATCAGTGGTACGTCAACAACTCCCCTATCTCCGGTGCAACAGAAAGAATTTATGAAATTGTCAATCCCGGTACATATCATGTCACCATTTCCGATGAAAATTGTCTCTTCAAATCCGAAGCCACAGTAGTAACTTCATTAGCTGGCGAAGATATGCGAAGCTCAATTTCAGTTTATCCAAATCCTTCTTCAGGAACATTAACTTTGCAAATGGTCAATGATTATCATGGGAAAGTTGAAATAATGATCTATAATCTGTTGGGGGATAAGCTCATAAAAATAAATTACACTAAAAACTCAAGGTTGCTGCAAAAGCAAATAACACTCCCCTCCCTCAAAAATGGGATATATAATATGATATTGAATACGGAAGAAGGAAGTGTTATTGAGAAATTGCTTATTGCTAATTGATCAATTTAATTTCTAAAATTACAGTTGAATTTGGTTTTCCATTTAATTCTGAACCGCCAATTATTTCTGGTTGACTATCCCATTTGAATTATCTGAAAAATCAACATTTTTTACCCACAAACCGATATTTATTCTTAAGCCTTACAATCAATTACACATATTTTCAACCAAATATCCATTAAGAAGATTGGTGGCATGAAATTGAATTTTTAAATCTCACTTATGGTCACTGTAATTCATAGATGACAAATAAGTCAATAGCGAAGCCTCTAATAGATACCTGAAGCAAACCATTATCATCATCATCTTTTATGTCAAATTCATATAGAACAGGATCAAATTCTATTCCGAACATCAGGTCGTTAGGATTTTCTGGTGTTTCAGGATCAGCATCTACTAATACAAGTTCATACAATTCACTATTTAACTCCAAACCATTTCCTCGCGGAAATTCCCAATCCAGAGGCAAATCTGCAGGTGTTAAATTATACACAGTATCTGTGAAAATGTAATCAGAAAAGTCTTCATCACTTTGGGCTCCAAAAATGAATACTAAGTCAGGTCCGGTTCCATCATCATCCCATGGCTCACCATTCTCATCGACAAAACTTATATTCGTTACAGTAAAAGCAACCAAAACTCTTTTTTTGATATCAACTGATTGTATTTCAGTACTTTCCTGACCATCCTCAGTAGTAGCTATCAAAGAGACGTCATATATACCATCATCAAGGTATGTATGTTCAGGTGATATATTAAGCGAATCAAATGTGCCATCGCCAAAATCCCATCTGAAAGTAGCATAGTTTGTACTGAGGTTTACAAATTTGACTGGAACAAATTTCTCTAGCTTATTTTCATCAATCACTTCAAATCCAGCTTTTGATATAGGCAACGGATCCGTTTCGTTGCATGAAGAAATGAATATGACTACTCCGATTGTAAGAACTAATGAAACATTTGTAATTATATTTTTCATAGAACCAGATTTTTAGTTTAAAATTTTAACTGAACCATTAAATTATTGATATTTTATAAATAAAATCGCTTATTGTAAAATTTTGTTTTGAATCGTTAAATAAATTTTAATAAATCCACCTAAATAGGTGAGGCTCTGTCTATAGCTTAAAATTATCTTAGTCATCATTTAATTAGTGTCATTTATACTACATTACAGAACTATTATTGTTTATTGAGCTTTGAAATAATATGCTAATTATGTCTGTCTTTTTAGATATAGTACGTTTTGTCTCAAAAAAGATGAAGGACTATCGATTAGAGGTATGCAAATTCTAAGCCTTGCTGTATCGTTAATATTTTATAATCTCGCAAATAATTTGTAGCTTTTACACTCTTTGTGATAAGCTCATTCATACATTTATATTTTTTCCAGACATGAAAATCTATTTAGTTTTAATTCTCATTACCCATTCTGTTTTTACTCATTCACGAACCTTTGCTCAAGACAAAATACTCATTATCACAGGGGGCCATAATTTCGAAAAACAGTCCTTTTTTGAAATGTTTGATTCTTTTTCTGATATTGACTATGACTCAATCTTGCAACCTGCCGGAAACGAAATGGTGCATAATCGCAGTGTCACAAAATATGATGCAATAGTATTTTATGATATGTTTCAGGATATAACAGATTCTCAAAAATCAGCTTACATTGAACTATTAAAAACAGGAAAAGGGATGGTATTTCTTCATCACTCGTTGGTTTCCTATCAAGAATGGCCAGAATTTCAAAAAATAATTGGAGGGAAATACCTATTGGCATCCACAGAAAATCAATCCAAATCTACCTATAAGCATGACGTAGATATTGATGTTGAAATTGTTGATCAAAACCATCCTATAACTCACGGCATGAAAAACTTTCGGATACATGATGAAGTCTATGGAAATTATATAGTAAATGATCGTGTCAGTCCTGTTTTAAAAACCAATCACCCGGAAAGTTCCAAGGTCATCGGATGGCATCATCAATATGAAAAATCAAGAATTGTTTACCTTCAATCAGGCCATGATCATCAAGCTTTCGAAAATGAAAATTTCAGAGCATTGGTTCACAATGCTGTAAAATGGGTAAAATTTAAGGAAACGTATTAATCTAAATTTGCTCCATCATTTCAGTATTTATTTTTGGCGCCTTTCAATAAATAAAATGTGTGGAGCCTATGGAATATCTGCGGTAAGAACTTTCAGTCCTATTTTATAGGATGAAAATTTCGTTCAGGTTCAAGGTCGTTTCTATCAAAATGCATTCCACTATCGATCGCATTATTTATTTTCATTACAATATCATCCAATAATAAAGATGTTTCCTTTAGATGCTCATAAATCTTTTTATCTTCCTCTGAGAGAGATGAATACTTAATTAAGTTTATTAAACCCATCATCGTAGAAAGTGGAGATCTGAGCACATGCGAATTTATAAACGCATATTCTGAAAGTTGTCTATTTTTTTTCTCCAGTACCTGCGTACGTTCATTAACTTTTAATTCAAGTGATTCGTTGATCGTTTTAATCTCTTCTTTTTGGGCTATCAACAATTCACTTTTTTCAAAAATATCCATTTGCTGAAAATTCAGCAGATCAATTTGCTGACTTACTTCAGATAACTTTTCTTTATGTGCTTCATTGATCTTTTCAATTTCTCCATTCTGTTCTATTAGCGTTGAAATATCCTGACCGATAGCCAGTATTTCATGTGCCATTCTTTTTGAATTAAACAATAGAGTAAAAGTGGTTGCCAAACATTTTGACTCATTTCCAAGATCAAATTTCAAATTAATTGTGTGTGACTTACCCTTTATTATTTGGTCCCAAATATGACTGAAATATTGCTCATCAAGTGTCTCATTATTAAAGTTATTCTTATGATTGATTATTGGTTTAATATGCTGAAAAAAATCGTTTTGAACTTCTCCAAGCAATTCATTTACTTTTGAGTTTATACTTACAAGATTTCCACTCAAATCATAGCGTGCAACTAAGTAATGCTCATCCAATACATTCATTATACTATTTGCAACCGCTACACCAAATTCACCATCCACATTCCCAATTCTTTTAGCAGTTTTTAATAACTCTTCTTTAGCAATTTTAAGTTCAATACTACTGCTTTCAAGATCTTTATTTTGTTCATTAATGGTGATTTGCTTTTCATTAACCGATTCACTTTGTGAGGTAATTTCATTTTTCAAGGTCTGAATTTCATTCCTATACGCTATCACTGAGTTAGTTGCAACTTCCAGTCCTTCTCGGTAATAAACACGCTCTTTTTTCGCAATCTGAAAAGCGCTAACTATCAATATCCAAAGTATTACCAGAGGAATTTTATTAAGAAAATAATTATCAATAATTGGTTGGATTTCCAGTTCGCTTTTTTCACTCCAAACTAGCAATAAATCAAAAATCAGTACAGACACTAAACTAAATATCAAAGCAGCAATAAGTATCTTGCGGTCTTTTTTATCTTGAAAAAGCAATAGAGGTATAAACGTCAGTTCAATAAAAAAATAGGATAAAACAAGGTGATTCTTTACCTTCCCTATATCGGCAATAATAATAAATATTAACACAAATAATTGTGGTAATACGGACAATCCAATTCTGCATAATATTGATTTATCATATTTATTAAGTGGAAAAACACTTAATAAAAATAATCCAAAAAAGGTGAATCCCAGGATTGATAAATGGATTTCTTCAGAATAACTCAATGCCAAACCAAGCAGGGCCAGCGGCAAAAGAAATAAGCTGATTTGGTTGGATAACGAAATTTCATTTTGATGCAAGCGTGATGCTTTGTGATTGACTCCGAAGTTTGACAGTGTACTAAAAAAATACTTCAAAAAATTCATTTTGCTAAACCCATTACAGTTTTTATTAATTCAACTAATCATTCAAATCCTGATTGAAAAACTATTCTAAATCAGTACACACATTTAGTTGAATATGTAATTATAAACGAATTTAATCACTTACGCAAGATTATTGGCTTATTTTAATATTTAATATGAATAATTTAATTAATAAGATTCATTATGCCTTCCATAAACCTTGCATCACGCCGGAATTCAATCAGACTTTACATGAAGCCTATTCCAGATAATATCCTTTGGCCAACTCAGTAAAAATCTCTACCTGGGTTTTGACCCAGTCATCATCAAAATTCAATTCTTCGGCCATCATTCGAGCTACTGTTTCGCACATAGCCAAGCTTTCCCTGGCATCCAAAAATAATGCACGGGTTCTCCTGGCAAGAAAATCCTCAACCGTTCTGGCCATTTCTTCCCTGATTGCCCAAATCAACTGTGCTTTACTTATTTGAAGCTCTTCACTTAACAATCCTTCATATTTATTGTTTTCTAAGGCAAGTGATTCCATCGCTGCTAAATCACTTCCATAAACTGAATTTGGGTCTTCAAGAGAAACATTCACGCTGTATGAATGAATCATCAGATTTTCTGTGATAGATTTTCGCTCCGGCAAACCCGCCAAAAGAAGCGCCTTATCCACAGCATCCTCTCCCATTTTTCGGTAGGTGGTCCATTTTCCTCCGGTTATGGTGATCAAACCTGAAAGAGAGATTAATATTTTATGGTGCCTGGATATTTCCTTGGTTGATTGTTCATCACCTTGAGGAGCTGCTAATGGTCTCAATCCTGCAAATATACTTTTCACGTCCTTTCTAGTTGGGACTTTTGTAAGATATAATCCTGCTGTAGTTAAGATAAATTCAATTTCCTCTTCCAAGGCTCTTGGCTCGAGCGAAGCATCATTTACGAGTGTGTCAGTCGTCCCGACGATTACTCGGTTATGCCACGGCACGGCAAATAATACCCTTCCGTCACTAGTTTCCGGAATCATGATGGCATGCGTGCTTTGCAAAAACGATTTTTCCAAAACTAAATGAACTCCCTGACTGGGGCGAATCATATCTTTAGCATTTGGATCATCCATTTGCATTACGCGATCAGCCCAAACACCGGTGGCATTGATCACTGATTTTGATTTTAATGTATACTTTTTATCATTCTCAAGGTCTCTAACTTCAACCCCATTTATAAGACCTAGATCATCCTTCAATAAATCGCTTACTTCCATGTAGTTTAAGGCAGTGCCTCCGTAATCCACACAGGTTAAGGCCAAACTTATGGCCATACGCGCATCATCAAACTGTCCATCATGATAAACCACGCCTCCTTTAAGTCCATCTCTTACAAGCGTTGGGATCGACTTGATAGTTTCCTCAAGACTTAAATTTTTAGATGGTCCAAGCCCTAACTTGCCCGCCATCATATCATACACTTTTAATCCAATGGTATAAAACGGGCCTCCCCACCATTCATAATTTGGAATGATAAAAGATAGATTCCTCACCAGGTGAGGCGCATTTTGAAGCATCAGTCCACGCTCCCGCAGGGCCTCCAAAACCAGCGAAATATCTCCTTGCTGTAAATATCTTACACCACCATGAACTAATTTTGTACTCCGGCTCGATGTCCCTTTTGCGAAATCATTTTGCTCTAGCAATAATGTTTTAAAACCTCTTGACGCCGCATCCAAGGCAGTTCCCAAACCGCTTGCACCACCACCAATAACAATGATATCCCATTCTTTTACCTCTTTGAGGTGCATTAGCATCGTGTTCCTATCCATTTTTTGGTAGTTTTATTTCTATATAATCTAAATATATCTAATCACAGATTACGCATTAACAAATTATTTTTCTTACGCATTCAATAACACACTAATATCCTTTTCCTGCCCTCTGCCGCTGCCTACTGCCGCTACCACTGCCTGCTACTACCGCCACTGCCACTGCCACTTTTTAATTATCAATCCAATCCTTTGTCCGCTCCAAGCCCTTATTCCAGTACCGGATTAATTCTTCCTTGTTTTCCATCTCATTAGGACTAAAAGTCCGGTCTATCTTCCATCGATTTTTTATATCCTCCAAATCTTTCCAAAAACCAACAGCAAGACCTGCCAACAATGCCGCCCCCAGAGCAGTAGTTTCTGTTACCTCAGGACGAACTACATCTTCTCCTAAGAGGTCAGATTGAATTTGCATCAAAAAATTATTTACTGAAGCTCCTCCGTCTACTTTCAAATGTTTGATTTCTAATCCCGATGATTCTACCATTACATCAATTGCATCTTTTACCTGAAGTGCAATTGCTTCCAAAGTAGCCCTGGCGATATGAGCCGGTGTGGTGGCCCGGGTAATCCCAAACATTGTACCCCTGGCAAATTGATCCCAGTGCGGGGCTCCCAATCCGGCAAAAGCAGGGACGATCACCACTCCACCATTGTCATCTACTTCTTGAGCGAGCGCTTCAATCTCCGGTGCAGAGTCAATAATTTTCAAATTATCTCTAAGCCACTGAACCAAAGCTCCTCCGACAAAAATACTTCCTTCCGTTGCATATTGAATCGAATCTCCAATTTTCCACCCTATAGTCGCTAGTAATTTTTCAGATTTCAACTCCGGCTTATCTCCGGTATTCATCATCACAAAACAGCCTGTTCCATAAGTGTTTTTAACCATCCCCCTATCAAAACATAATTGACCAAAAAGTGAGGCTTGCTGATCACCGGCCATACCGGAAATAGGTATATTTCCATCCAACACATCAGGATGAATGTGGCCATATAGTTGCGATGAATCCACAAGCTCTGGCATTAAACTCTTTGGGATATCCATGAGACTCAACAGTTCATTATCCCATTCCAAAGAATTGATATTGAATAGCATGGTTCGGCTGGCATTAGATACATCCGTAATGTGTAATCCTCCTTTCGTAAGATTCCAAACCAGCCAGGTCTCAACAGTTCCGAAAGCCAGCTCACCTTTTTCAGCTCTTTGTCGAATTCCCTCAACATGATCCAATATCCATTTGATTTTTGTCCCTGAAAAATATGCGTCAATCACCAGGCCTGTCTTGTGCCTGATAAGCTCAATATTTCCTTCTTTTTTAAGTTCCTCACAATATTCAGCTGTTCTTCGGTCTTGCCACACAATTGCATTGAAAACCGGTTCCCCTGTTTTCCTATCCCAAATAATGGTCGTCTCCCGTTGGTTGGTTATTCCTATTGAAGCAACCTCCTCTATCCCAATGTTATTCTCATTGAATACCTCCTTCAATACCTGATATTGAGTTTTCCAAATTTCATTGGCATCATGCTCAACCCAGCCGGGTTTAGGATATATTTGTTGAAACTCATGCTGTGCAATCCCCTTTATATTTAATTCCTGATCAAATACCACGGCGCGATTTGAGGTTGTACCGGAATCTAAAGAAATGACGTATTTTTTCATATTTGAGTGTAGGTTTTTAAGATAATCTAAAATGAAGGATTTTATCTTTAAATAAAAAGGGAAGTGTGGAATTATATTTTGAAAGAAAAAGTAGGAGAAAAAAACTGGCGCCGGAAAGAAAATAGGCATTAATTCAAGAAAATTACTTCATATCCATAGGTTGAAAACAGATTTTGAAGATCAATTAAAAACATACATCCCGTCCCTAACCTCAACATTAGGATGAGTTAATTTTTCTTCAAACCAATCATATCCTGATTTCAGGTTTTCCCAAAAAGAATACCACTTGTTGTCGTTGTGATTTTGCATATTCCGGGTTGTCATGCGAAAAGGAAAAATATGAATCCGAAAAATGGGTTGACCGCTTTTCAAGGCTTTTGCGGCAAGCGTATATATTTCCTCAATTCCTTCATCTGTCATGGCATAACACCCTATAGAAACACAATTACCATGTATCATCAGATAATCTCCTGTATATCCTTTTAACCTATCGAAGCGATTGGGGTAACCTAAATTCATGGATAAATGAAAGGCGCTCCAGGGATTCATTCTACCCCCATTTATATAATAAAATCCTTCAGGACTTTGCATATCACCTTGCTTGATTTTAGGCCCCAGCTCACCTGAAAAACTACACACTTCATATGTTTTAAATAATTCATATCCACGTGCACCCTCAATCCATAACTCAAGTTCGCTTTCCTCCTTAAAAATCCTTATGAATATTGGAGAGCCAAGTTTCAATCCTTTATCTTTCAATTCCTTTTCGAGAATTGGTGCATTTCTTTTTATGGCATTTTCAGAGCGTACAGAAGAAGGAATCTGGCAATTAACTACAGGACTAATTATAAACAGGAATATGAAAACGACATATATTCGAAAAATAAATTTCATATCAATTGAGTATTTCTTTATCAAAATAAAAGATACCTATTATTGGGATAATTCATAAAAGCTAAAAAATAGTTAACACTTTTTCAAATAACCGTTTTGTGGAACTTAGCATTCACTTTGCGAATATCAGCGTAATAGCTGGCGGCATGAAGTGATATATGCAAAATTTCGCTATGGATTCGCCGAGGCAAGCAAAGTGTAAACTACGAAATGAGAAATGCCACATTCTATGAAGAAATAAAGGAAATAATAAAAAAAAGCGCCCAACGAAAGGCGCTTTAACTATTTCAAAAAAATTATTATTAGTTTTTACCATACAATGGTCCAAAATTCTCGCAGGCTCTGAAATCAGAACCTTCAGTATCCATACCAAGCATATTCCACGCAGTTGGACGGAAAATTTTATCCTCATCTACATTGTGCATGTTCACCGGAATACGCAACATCGAGCACAAAGTAATCAGGTCAGCTCCAATATGTCCGTAGCTAAACGCCCCATGATTCGCACCCCAATTGGCCATCACAGAATACACATCCTTGAAAGGCCCTGACTCATTTGTCCTGGGCACGAACCAGGTTGTAGGCCAGGTCGGGTTGGTACGCTTATCGATGGCCTGATGAACCTCTTCGGGCAATTCGGCACACCAACCTTCAGCAATTTGCATGACCGGACCCACTCCTTTTACTAAATTGATTCGGCACATGGTAACAGGCATTCCTCCCCTTGTTTTGAATAGAGAAGAGAATCCCCCTCCCCTGAAATACTCCAGGCTTGCGGGAGGCCATTTTGTTGCATCAAGACATTTTTGCTTTTCATCTTCGCTAATTTCCCAATATGGTTTCATGACCGGATTTCCATCTTCACCTTGCTCGCCAGAACCGTCAAGTGCAGAAGAACCGGAGTTGATCAGGTGAATAAAGCCATCTTTAGCCAGGCCATCCGGTTTCCATCCAGTCACTCTTTCTACTGCCTCAGGGCTCCAATAGGTCCGTACATCAGAGAATACCTGTGCACAATTGTTCAGTAAGTGTCCGAATAACATACTAATCCCATTCAGGCAGTCATTTTCAGTTGCGACTATGAAGGCTTGTCGAATCCCATTCCAGTCGAAAGAGCTGTTGAGAATGGCTTCTGAAAAATCACCGTTAGGCAAGAAATCTGTCCATTGTCTTTGTCCCTGGAATCCAGAGGCTATGGCATTGTGCCCCAAAGCTTCTTCTCCAAAGCCAATATCCTTCAGCTTTTCATTCCCAACCATCAGATCTCTGATGATGAGGGTCATTTTTACCACATATTCCCATTCCTTATCTTTCTCTTTTGCGGTATGCTGGTCTTTGATGGGATTTGTATCTTCACCCTCCTTGCAATTTTCCTTCACCCATTTGAGCGCAATTTTAGTTTCTTTATGATCGTAGATGCCTTGTTCTACCCTTCTGGAAATTTCAGTCATGTCGACATTTTCACATCGCATTCCTAAAAAGTCTTCAAAAAAATTGGCATCGATTACCGAACCTGCTATACCCATCGATACAGAACCTATCGACAAATAGGATTTATTTTTCATGGTGGCCACTGCCAACCCTGCTTTAGCAAATCGTAGAATCTTATCCTTTACATCATCCGGTATGGAGGTGTCGCCTGAATCCTGCACATCGCGCCCGTAAATACTGAAAGCCGGTATTCCTTTTTGGTTGTGCCCTGCAAGCGTTGCTGCCAGATAAACAGCGCCAGGTCTTTCGGTTCCATTAAATCCCCAAATCGCCTTCGGTCTGCTTACGTTCATATCCATGGTTTCACTTCCATAACACCAGCAAGGCGTTACAGTCAAAGAAACCCCTACGCCCTCTTTTTCAAATTGCTCTTCACACATAGCCGCTTCTGCCGCTCTTCCGATGGTTGTATTAGAAATTACACATTCCACTTTACTTCCATCAGGATGACGCAATGAGTCGGAAATCATTTCCGCCACACCTTTTGCCATGTCCATGGTAGTAGATTCCAATGATTCCCTTATTCCACCAAGTCTGGCGTCAATGGTTGGTCTGATCCCGATCTTGGGCAAAGAACCTCTTAATCTGTTCCCGTGAATTTTATTCATACTAATTGGATTTATTTTTAGTTAAAAATATCAATTTCTTGAAGTTTCAAATTTAATAATAATACCACGCGATCAATCATATTTATTACTTAATTCCAAGAAAACAGGCTATGCTGATTTCATGGATAAATTCAAGTGAATATGCACAAAGATTTATGAAGGATTTGGAAAATTTGATGAGGATTGATAAAAGATTGATTAGAGATTGGTATATCAATCCATTCAATCATCCGATTTACCTTTCTGGAGGAGTACACTATTTTCAAAATAGAGTAAGATGATTGGAAGCAAATCCTTTAGGCTTTTAGGAAAGTAAACTAACCAATCCCGAAAATAGGATAAGTTTTGTTGTTAGTTGGAGCTTGTCGATATCAGGATTTTCAGATATTGAATAAATGAATTATGAGTCTGGTATAAAAACTCTCAAAAAGGAATTCCTCGCTAAGGCGCTAAGGCGCAAAGTATTGAATGTTAGAGTTTTATTTCTTGGAGGCTCTGCGGCCCTGCCTACCCTGCTTCTCCGGCAGGCGGACAAGCAGGTTTGCGTGAAAATATGCTATTTAGACTGAGCCCAATTATGAAATAATGGAAAAGCGTATAATTCAAATGCTTTTCAGAACTCTCAATTTTACTTCCAAATTCTTCATTCGAATGTTCGAATGTTCTTAATTCATTTAAATCAGCAGCAGTTGACCTCCCAAGCAGTGGCTTCAGTTATCAGTTGGTTTAGTCCCTTAAAGGACATCCATAAATCCGTATTGTCATTCTTTTGACCAAGTTTAACGCAAACACTATATAATTTTGGTCATGATCAATTTCAAGTTATTTATTTCTGTATCATTATTTGTGTTGTTACCTTACTTCACATATAGTCAAACGTGCTGCTCGGGAGGGGTGCCTATCTCCGGGAACCTTGGACTTCCTCCAGGTAGTGTCGGCACATGGCAATTCAGCTTGGGCTATGACATCAACGTGCTAAAAACACTTATGGAAGGGCGCGAAGTATTGGATGACCAATCGAGGGAAAGAATCACAAGATCGATATTATTTCAATCCGGATATTCAATTTCAAATCGATTTTCTGCTGATGTATTTCTTTCCTATGTAAAACAAGAACGAACCATAAATCAATTTGGCAATACTGATTTCGTCTCCACCAGCGGAATTGGTGATGCAGCCATTTTATTCAAATACAGCCTTACAAAATCAATTGAAAAAAAGTTGTTATTTACCATTGCCGCAGGCCCAAAAATACCTACAGGACGTAGTGATTTAACAAGAAATGATGGCATTCCGCTCAATGCAGATCTACAACCCGGAAGCGGATCGTGGGATGGATTGTTGTGGGCGAATGGGAGATATTCCTTTGACTTCCGGCCTACCTTCACTGTTTCATCCACAGCAATTTTTAGTTATAAAGGAAAAAACAAGAATTACCTGAACGAACACACCTATCAGTTTGGGAATGAAATGCAACTACTATTTGCAATTAATGATAATTTTTTGATGGGAAAAAAAATTCTTGATACCTCTCTGACTTTCAGATACCGTAAGGCATTAGGTGATCGATTTGATGAACAAACCATGCCGTCTACAGGGGGGCAGTGGCTATTTCTGGCACCTGGACTTGGGTATAATTTATCTCAAAAATTTGCCCTGAATGCCAATTTCGAATTTCCACTATACAAGCAAGTAGAAGGGACTCAACTCTCACCTACTTACAGGATAAATGTGGGTGCATTCTTCAAAATAAATCAAAAAAATAGTTTGTTTAATATAAAAAGTTAATTGTTATGCTCAAATCAACCAAATTAATCGTTTTTCTTTTAGTAGTCTTTTTTTCTTGCGATGATAATTCCAGCGATACAAATCCTAATCCAGGCAATGGTGGATCTGGCAATGGTGGATCTGGGTCAAATGATTGGCTTATCCCACAAAACCAAGTGTTTGACGGTGGCCCTGGCAAAGATGGAATCCCTGCCCTGGAAAACCCCAAAACCGTGTCTGTTGATCGAATCGATTATCTTTCTGACGATGATCTGGTTATAGGCTTCAGCCATGAAAATGAAATTCAGGCATATCCTCACTCAATTCTCGATTGGCATGAGATAATTAATGATGACATGAATGGTAAAAAAGTGGCCATTACCTACTGCCCCTTAACGGGTACAGGCATTGCCTGGGACCGTATGATCGATGGAAAAGAAACCACCTTTGGAGTGAGTGGATTATTATACAATACCAATCTGATACCTTACGACAGATTGACCGGCAGTAATTGGTGCCAGATAAGTTTGAAATGCGTAAATGGAAGTTTGATTGGAAAAACAGCAGAATCCTATCATTTAATAGAAACCACCTGGAAAACCTGGAAAGAAATGTTTCCGAATAGCAAAGTGGTTTCCTCAAACACTGGATTTGACAGAAATTATGGTCGTTATCCATATGGGGAATATAGGACGAATGACAACATATTACTTTTTCCGGTTACACCTTTAGATGAAAGATTGCCCGCCAAAGAACGCGTGCTGGCTGTGATTGAAAATGGTGATGTAATAGTATATCGGTTCGACTCGTTTGACGGAGGCATCAAGCTGGTGACTGATCAGTTCAGAGGCAGAGACCTGCTTATCGTAGGAGATAAAAACAGAAATTTTATGGTAGCTTTTCAGAATAACTTAAACGGCTCCAATCATTCATTTTCCGTGGTTTCAAATTCCATTGACGGAACGGTTTTTCAGGACGAAACAGGCAATCAATACAATTTATTTGGGAATGTCGTGGCCGGACCGGACGCAGGCAGTTCACTGGTGCCAATCACTTCTTTTATGGCGTACTGGTTTAGTGTGGGGGCTTTCTATTCCAATGTACAGATATTTGGTAATTGATGGTTTAATTTTAAGGTTGGTTTATAGTGCCTGAACGAAAACACATCAAAATTATCCCGAAAGCGTTCGAGAATTATTGCGATCTTTTCATTTTTTTCTAATCGATTGATACTTAGGCATCAACTCATAGAAATAAAATGAAAATCTCCTCAATAATAATCCATTTTATAAAAAAAGACTTGTTTTCTTAGAGACACTATTTAAGGAAGACAATTGGAGGGATTTATCTTTTTATACCTATATAAAAATCGGATCAAAGGATTGGTCAGCTAATCTGGAAGAAAAATTTGATGGGTTCATTGATAAATACCTGAGTTCATATACCGGGCTTATGGTCTTCCGCCTGCAAAAACTTTCAGATCTACACCTCCACAATGACAGAGAGTTTGATCGATCAGTGAAGTCAAATATTGAAAAGGTCAATATTATGATGGTTATCGGTATGTTGGCGCTAAGCCTTGCAGCATTTAATTTTATCAATCTTATGTCGGTGAGGTTTGCTCATAGGACACACGAAATGAGCATAAAGAAAATAATTGGAGCAAACAGATTAGGTTTAGGGAACCTTTAATATTACAAATTCTGGGTGAAGCGCTACTGACCAGCCTTGTTGCAATGGCCTTAATGCTTCTTGTTGTTTCGCTCATTTATTATGATTCCAGGATAATAAATATGGAATTTTTCCCATTAAATCCTTTAAATTATTTTCCAGTTATCCTTATTATTACAATTATAACAGGAATTATTTCAGGCATATATCCTGCCTTGTTAATGTCCTCTGCAAATCCGAACAGTGCCGTTTCAGGGATCAAACACAATACTTTTTCAGAAAAAGGATATACACGACATGCACTCATATTTGTACAATATTCCATTACCATCTGGTTGATGATTACCCTCTTTGTGGTTTTTAGACAGCTTGAATTTATTGGATCAAAGGATCTTGGATTCGATAAAGAGCATATCATCACCGCTGAGATATGGAATGACCCGAATTACAAAATAACCCCACTAGATGAAAGCCATTTTGCAAAATAATCCGACCATTAAGGAAGTTAGTATTGCCTCGTCATATCCTGGAGTAGAGCCCTTTATTGAACATTTTTGGCCGGAGTATTATGAATCCCATTTACCGCTACGTTATATCAATGCAGACCCGTCCTACTTGAGTGTTCTTGGTATACAATTGATCGAAGGAGCTAATTTTTCGGAATCACCCATTGACTCCACATCATGCCTCATCAATATGTCTGCGTTGCGCACATTCGGATGGACTGCAGAAGAAGCAATTGGAAAAGGGATGAAGTGGAACTTTTCAAACAGTTGGGATGATATCAGTTGGGATGATATGATTGAAGGCAAAGTTATCGGTGTTGTTCAGGATTTTAATTTTAATTCATTGCATAGTCACATCGAACCATTAGTTATTACCATGCATAGTAATTTACATCCACTTATTATGGCAAAAATAAACTCCTACGATATTAGAAATGCCATTGAACAATTGAGAGAAGCGCATTAATTAGTCAATCCGTCATATCCTTTTGAATACGCTTTCGTGGATAATACCATTGAAATAATGTATAATGATGAAAAAGGATTTTCAGAGATAATTGCCTGGTTTACGGCATCGGAAATCGTAATTGCCGCCCTGGGATTGTTTGGATTATCTGCCTATTTGCTTGAAAAAAGAAAGAGGGAATTTGCTATGACCACAATAAACCGTTGCGGCATTTATAAGGGTCTATTTAATAATGAGTTATAAGGTTTTTTATTTTTCGGATATATCAAGTATATGCCATTTTTTATGAGTTAACGGCAAACGTTT
>SDBV01002550.1_pt1 | contig 27180 bp, 17 predicted proteins | sample 2277081 | NCBI WGS metagenome assembly SDBV01 (sample SAMN10402039, study PRJNA504765) | marine sediment metagenome | isolation source: marine sediment core GS10_PC15, 223 cmbsf | place: Arctic Ocean: Southern Knipovich Ridge | collected 2010 | reverse complement strand
AGAAAATATGAATACATGACATCCGCACTAAGGCGGTTAAGAGATGGCCCCTGTGCATCATTCATGATATTGATTCCAAGTCCCCCCTGAAGCGCCTTCACCGGCATATCATAAGAAGCATTATAGCTTACCCAAGGCGATCCCAGGGCAGGCATCTGGTTCCTGTATGCTGCAGAAATCCTGGGTTGATGAGCTGAGCCGGCATAGGCAGGATTAAGGTAAAGGATACTGTTGAAAAATTGTGAAAAAAAAGGATCCTGTCCCACCACCTTGAGGTGAAAGCCGCAAATCAGAAGTAGTATTAACAAATATTTATGCATTTCCCCTGCAATATTCACTTTTCAGAACCGTTGTAATTTGAAACGTATAAAATCATTCAAAAATATGCTGATAGTCTACCTTTTTTAATTTTGTTGCCCATGCTCCCATTGCGCTTCATCCGTCTTATCCCCCTGGCCTTTCTTACCCTGCTTCTGCCTGTCCATCTGTCCGGACAACAGATTACCGGTAAAAGGAACATAGAATGGACACCGGTTCAAAGTATGCGTCTGGGGGACAAAGAAACTGATGTTTTCCATTTTCGCCATGCCAATTACAAGCTAAATACTTTATTACCAAATTATTATGAGGTATTAAAAATAGAAAATAATTCCGAATATGAAGTCCACATCCAGAATCCTGTGTTCCAGGAGGCTGATTATGAATTGATTAAGGGTGTAAAAAACCTGGAGGACCTGCCTTCAGGGATCAGTGTAACAAGCCGGACAGCCAGCCTCCATAAAGAAAAATATCTCCAGGTCAGTTTCATCCCCTTGCGAAGGAACCCTGCTTCCGGAAAAGTTGAGATGCTTGCAGGATTTGACCTCGCCCTTATACCCTCGGGTCGGCCATTAAAAAGCAGCCCGGCCCTGGTGCGTGAGTACACCGACCGCTCGGTTCTGGCAAACGGGTACTGGGTCAAAATCAAGGTAACAGAGGATGGTATTCACCGTTTGAGCCACGAGCAGCTCCGGAATCTCGGGATCAATGATCCGGCAAACGTACGGGTATACGGGAACGGCGGTGGCATGCTTTCAATGATGAACAGTGATCCCAGGCATGATGACCTGGTTGAAAACAATATAGTCCACCGAAATGATCATATCCTCTTCTACGGACAGAGCCCGGGTGAATGGAAATACGATTCGCTGAATAATTTTTTCAATAATACCATTCATGAATATTCAGATGGAACCTACTATTTCCTTACCTCGGATCTTGGCAAGGGCAACCAGGTTCAGGATGCACAATCACCTGCAGGAGTAGTAAATAGTACATCGACAAGCTTCGATGCCCTGGTCCACCATGAGATAGAGGACATAAACCTGATTAGATCGGGAAGAGAATGGTATGGAGAGCATTTCGATATAGTAACAGAACAGTCCTTTCCCTTTTCATTCCCTCAACTTGATAAGACAACGGGGATCCGCGCAAGGATTGAAACTGTCGGCCGTGCAAATTCACAGACAAGCATGCAGGTATCGGTAGACGGGAATTCAATAGGGAGCCTGCTTATGGCAAAAACTGAAATAGGTTCATACACCCGTCCCCATGCCCAGGCTGCTTCAAAGTATTTCACTTTCTCTTCTGCTACCGATAATCCTGAAATTACACTCAGATACCTGAAAAACTCCCCATCGGCCGAGGCCTGGTTGAATTACATAACCCTGAATGCCCGGGGAAACCTTGAAATGGCGGATGGTACCCTGATCTTTCGAGACAGGCTTTCTATGGGACCAGGTAATATAACTGAATTTACCATTCAGGGAGCAGGACCAACAACGGAGGTCTGGGACGTTACAGATCCCCTGCACCCACAGCGAATGCAAACCAACCTGCAGGGAAGCAGCCTGAAATTCAAAACAGGCACAGAGGAAATAAGGGAGTTTGTAGCCTTTACTCCCGAATCAGGTTATCTGACACCCATAACAGAAGGGGAAGATGTCGGTCCTACCGGGAATCAGAACCTTCATGCCCTGAAAAATAAAAACTATGTGGTAGTAAGCCACCCTGAATTCATCCGGAATGCCCGCACACTTGCTGCACACAGGCATGATAATGACGGACTTGACACGGCAGTTGTAACACCTCAACAGATCTATAATGAATTCTCCTCCGGAAGCCGGGATGTCTCTGCCATCCGTGATTTCCTGAAGATGCTCTACGACCGGGCCGGGACCCTGGACGAAATGCCCAAATACGTGCTTTTGTATGGCGATGGTTCGTATGACAACAAGGGGAGCGATGTAAACAATACCAATTTCATACCCACATACCAGTCCCTCAACGCCCTCTCCCCTACGGCAAGTTTCGTAACAGATGATTTCTTTGGACTGCTTGACGACGGGGAGGGAGAATCCATCGGACTGGTGGATATTGGTATCGGACGTTTTCCGGTCTCTTCGCCCGAAGAAGCCCTGAATGTGCTGAATAAAACACTGTCATACGATCAGAAGGATAAGATGGGAGACTGGCGCAATTCAATCTGTTTTATCGGTGATGATGAGGATGGAAATATACATATGAGACAGGCTGATGAACTTGCCCGGTATGTTGAATCCAATTATCCCAATTTCACTATAGGAAAAATTTACCTCGATGCCTATACCCAGATCTCGACACCATCCGGTCCGCGTTACCCTGATGTAAACGAAGCCATCAGCCAGCGGATCGAGAAGGGAGCTCTTATTATTAATTATACTGGTCATGGCGGATCCCTGGGATTGGCTCATGAGAGGATTATCAGGGTTGATGATGTCCTTTCATGGGAAAATTCGGAAAGACTTCCCTTGTTCATGACTGCTACCTGTGAGTTTAGCAGGTTCGACGAATGGGAGGCAACCTCGGCAGGTGAACTGGTTCTTCTTAATCCCAATGGCGGGGGAATAGCACTCCTTACAACCACCCGCCTGGTTTACTCCGGACCCAATCATGCCCTGAATGAGCATTTTTATGAATATGTTTTCGAGAAAGATGCCAGTAACCGGAATTACAGGCTGGGAGACATTATACGCCTGACGAAGAATGCTACCGGAAGTGGCATAAACAAAAGGAACTTCACTCTGCTTGGCGATCCTGCACTCAAACTGGCATATCCAAAACACAGGGTCCGGGTTGAAACGGTTAACGGCACACCGGTGACTGAAAACATCGATACCCTGAAGGCACTCGGCAAGGTAAGTGTCAGTGGATTTATGGAAGATGAGATGGGAAATCCCCTGAATACTTATAATGGTATTGTATACCCCACAATATTTGATAAAGCCAACAGCGTGACAACCCTTAACAACGATGATAATGCGCCACCGATGACATTTTTCCTGAGGAACCGTGTTCTCTACAAAGGAAAAGCCTCGGTGACAAACGGGAAGTTTGAATTCAGCTTTATCGTACCCAAAGACATCGCCTACAACTTTGATTACGGGAAGCTAAGCTTTTATGCTACCAATGGCCTCGAAGATGCCAATGGTTCATTTGAAAATGTAGTCATCGGAGGAACCGCGGATTCGGTAAATAATGATGTTGTTGGTCCGGCACTAAATGTATTTATGAACGACCAAAACTTTGTATTCGGCGGCATGACCGATGAAAATCCTGTCCTTCTTGCCTATGTGAGTGACAGCAACGGCATAAACACACTTGGCAACGGAATAGGGCATGATTTAACCGCAATACTCGACGGGAATACCAACCAGACAATTGTACTTAATGATTATTATGAATCCGATACGGATTCATACAAAAGCGGAAAAATCCGGTACAGCTTTAAGAAACTGGAAGCAGGTCCACACAGCCTGAAGGTCAAGGTATGGGATGTATATAATAATTCATCAGAACAGCTTATCGATTTTATAGTAAGATCCGAAGAGGACCTACTCCTTGACCGGGTGCTGAACTACCCCAACCCATTTACCACACATACGCAATTCTTTTTTGAACATAACCAACCCAATGCTGAGATGGATGTTCTGATACAGGTGTTCACCATTTCAGGAAAGCTTGTCAAAACAATTGATTATCAATCCACCGGTTCCGGCTACAGAATTGGCCCTATAGACTGGGACGGCCGTGATGATTATGGTAGCAAAATCGGACGTGGAGTATATATCTACCGGGTTAAAGTAAGGACCTCCCTCGGACATTCTGCGGAAAAATTTGAAAAGCTTGTAATATTAAATTAGAATCCGCGTTAAATATGAAATTTACTTTATATTTGTTGCGCCCTTTTTAGATATGAAAACACCCGGAGAGAGAAATTTTTTTCCTGCTTTTTTTATTACACTCACCTTACTGGCAGGTAGTTACAAAGCACATGGACAGAATGGTGGTTCCCTGGCCAGTGGTCCCCAGTTAAATGCAATTCAAACAGCCGTTCCCTTTATGACCATCACCCCCGATTCAAGGGCCGGTGCACTTGGAGATGTCGGGGTTGCAACATCACCGGATATCAACTCCCAGAACTGGAATCCTGCTAAATACCCCTTCATTGAAAGCGACGGTGGAATATCCATTTCCTATACGCCCTGGCTGAGAAAACTGATCAACGACATCAACCTTGCCTACCTGGCAGGTTTCTATAAGTTTCGTGACAACCAGGTCATCAGTGGATCCCTGAGGTATTTCAGCCTTGGACAGATTGTGTTTACCAATAATTATGGGGACCCAATGGGAATTTATGTCCCCAATGAATTCGCAGTCGATGCAGGTTATTCCCGCCTCCTGACCGACCGCTTTTCCGGCGGAATTGTATTCCGGTTCATACGTTCCGACCTTACCAGCGGAATCAATATCGGGGGAGCAGATTCCAAGGCTGCTGTCGCCATTGCCGGTGACCTTGGCTTCTATTACCGTAATACTGATATTGTTCTGGGTGATAAAGATGGTACGCTTGCCTTCGGGGTAAATGTGCAGAACATGGGAAACAAGATATCTTATACCGAGACATCGGATAAAGCTTTCCTCCCGATAAACCTCAAACTCGGCGCTGCCATTACTGTTGAGATGGATGATTACAATACCATCACATTTATGGCGGATGTGAATAAACTTTTAGTCCCAACTCCCCCTATATATGCAGAGGATTCCCTTGGAAGGACGGTCCTAGATAATACCGGGGACTGGACGATACTTCATGGTATGGATCCCCATGTTCCGACACCAGTCGGTATGGTACAATCATTCTATGACGCTCCCGGAGTCTTGATGGACGATGGATCCCGTAGTATATTTCGCGAAGAAATGAATGAGATCATGATCGGCATTGGAACGGAATACTGGTACAGGGAGCAGTTTGCGATCAGAGCCGGGTATTTTCACGAACACCAGACAAAGGGGAACAGAAAGTATGTAACACTTGGGATCGGACTCAGGCTCAATGTATTTGCGCTGGATTTCTCCTACTTGGTTCCGGTTAAACAGAACAATCCCCTTGCAAACACCCTCAGGTTCACCCTTGCCTTTGAGTTTGGGAATCCCCCGATATAGAAACTTAAGCCTGACTCCCCAATTACTTCAACAAAAGCAAGAAGCTCTTATCCTTTATTGATTCTGCTTATTTCCCTATCTTAGCATTATGAGTTTCCGTATTGGTATAGGATATGACGTACATCGTCTTGAAGAAGGACGTGAATTCATACTTGGCGGCATTAAAGTACCTTTTGAAAAAGGTCCTGTCGGCCATTCCGACGGTGACGTGCTTATCCATGCCATTTGTGATGCTCTGCTGGGAGCACTGGCACTTGGTGATATAGGAAAACAATTCCCTGACACTGATGAAGAATTTCGTGATATAGACAGTAAAATACTGCTCGAGAAGACCATCAATATGATACGTTTTTATGGTTATGAGATCTCAAATATAGACAGTACAGTATGTCTGCAAAAACCAAAGATAAGCAAGTACATACCGGATATGGTGAAGGCACTTTCAGACGTTCTGAAAATTGACACACACCTCGTCTCAGTCAAGGCGACCACAACAGAAAAGTTGGGATTCGTAGGTGAAGAACAGGGTGTATCCGCATATGCCGTGGCACTGCTGGTTTTGAGTTAAAATTTATTAATTTTGGGACTATTCCGAAAAAAACTTCCAGCAAAATGGGGAAAATGCTAGTTCTCGGAGCAGCCGAGAATCCAGACAGGTATTCATGCAAAGCCGTTAAAGCACTTGACCGGAATAGTTACGATGTTGTTGCAGTTGGATTTCGACCGGGATTTATTAAACATATTGAGATCCTAGACGGGATGCCAGAATTGGAAGATGTTGACACAGTTCTTCTTTACATGGGCGAAAAAAAACAGACCGAATTCTACGATTATATCATCGGTCTCAAACCCCGCAGGGTAATTTTTAACCCTGGTGCCGAGAATCCCGAACTGCTTGAAATCCTGAAAAAAAAGGGTATCCAGGTTGTAAAGGATTGCGCCCTGATTATGATCAATACCGACTCATTCTGATCTCATGATATACGTCAGCAGCCTGGACCATTACAGGGAACTGGTTGAAAAATCTCCTGCACTGCTCAGTTATTTTTCGACTCCGGATTGCCGGGTATGTACGGTACTGAAACCAAAAGTTCTGGAACTTACCGCCAGGAAATTTCCAGAAATGAAGGTTCTCTGGATCGACATTGAGCGCTCACCGGTCATTGCGGGACAGAACAGTATCTTTACAGCCCCTACACTTCTCGTATATTTTGAGGGAAACGAAAACCTCCGAAAAAGTCGGAATATCAGCATCTCTGAACTGGAGGAAGAAATTGGCCGCGTCTACGAACTGTTGTTCAGAAAGTAAGCTTGGGCCTATGAACTGTTGTTCAGAAAGTAAGCCTGGTGAAGATGGCTGTTATATTTTCTGAAACACCGCTTCCGTCATCCACTGAATAACTCCAGATGATTTCGTTGCCCTTGTTTCCCTGTATCTCACCTGATCCCTCAACGGTATAATCTCCTTCAATGGTCTGCTGTGGAAGGGTGAGGGTAGTGCCGCTCAGGACGGCTTCCGCATCGGCATCCACATTGTAGAAATTGTATATTATTATCCTGGCTGTATCGGTCAGATGCTCTGATATTTCAACCCAGTAGATTTCTTCGTCTGATTTATATTGTCCGGGTGTCTCCTCGACCTTCCATGTATCCACCAACATTTCCCGGGTAATTCCGGAATTCAGGTCCCCCAGTAAATCCTCACAGGAGCTTATAACAACAGTTGATAATCCGAAAATCATCAACAAAATCATTTGTCTTCTCATAAAATATTTTCTATGGCCTTATCAACAATCTTATCATCGGCGAGGCTGGGCATGGTCACTTTCAAGTCCGGGAACCTGTCCATTTCTCTTTCTATGGTGAACATGGCCCCATCATTCCTGGCCCAGCTCCTTCTTGCAATCCCGTTGTTTACATCCCAGAACAACATGTTTTCAAGTCTTCGCTCCGCTTCCAGTGAACCATCCAAAACCATGCCAAATCCCCCATTCATTACCTCACCCCAGCCTACGCCTCCGCCATTGTGAATAGAAACCCAGGTCGCTCCGCGGAATGAGTCTCCGATTACATTCTGTACAGCCATATCGGCGGTGAACATTGATCCGTCATAAATATTTGAAGTCTCACGGTATGGTGAATCCGTACCGCTTACATCATGGTGGTCACGCCCGAGGACAATCGGTCCGGACACCTTGTTCTCCCGTATCGCATCGTTAAATGCTCTGCCGATCTTTACTCTTCCCTCAGCATCTGCATACAGTATCCTAGCCTGTGACCCGACAACAAGATTATTTCTGCCGGCTTCCCTTATCCATTTAAGGTTGTCAAGCAATTGGCTGCGAATCCGGGGCGGGGAATTATTACTCATTGCTTCGAGCACCCTGCCTGCGATTTCATCGGTAACCTTAAGGTCTTCCTCTTTGGAGGAGGTACATACCCAGCGGAATGGTCCGAAGCCGTAATCGAAGAATAGCGGCCCCATAATATCCTCAACATAAGAAGGATAGCGAAATCTACCCCTTTCTTTAAAAATATTTGCCCCTGCCCTGCCGGCTTCCAGCAGAAATGCATTTCCGTAATCCCAGAAATACATTCCTCTTGCGCACATGACATTGATGGCCTCAACCTGCCTTATAAGGGATTCCTGTACTTTTTGTTTGAATGCTTCTGGATCATTTACCATCATTTTGTTCGCATCCTCAAAGGAGAGGCCGGAAGGATAATACCCCCCGGCATAGGGATTGTGAAGGGAGGTCTGGTCAGATCCAAGTTCTATCTCCACATCTTCCCTGACCAGCTTTTCCCAGAGATCAACAATGTTTCCCTGGTATGCAAGTGAAACAGCTTCCTTCTTTTTCCTGGCTCCTTCCATCCTTATCAACATTTCGTCAAGGTCACTGAACACCTCTGAAACCCAGCCCTGCTCATGCCGGGTCTTCAGTACTTTGGTATTGATCTCTGCCACCATGCATATTCCTCCGGCAATCTCAGTCGCCCTTGGCTGGGCTCCGGACATTCCACCAAGTCCGGAAGTGACGTAGACCTGTCCCCCAAGATCAGCCTCTTCCCTCCCGCTTTTCATCCTTCCTGCATTCAGGACAGTGATGGTCGTACCGTGGACTATTCCCTGGGGACCTATATACATGAACGACCCGGCGGTCATCTGCCCATACTGGCTTACCCCCAGGGCATTCATCCTCTCATAATCATCCCCTGAAGAATAATTCGGGATGACCATTCCGTTGGTAACCACAACCCGGGGTGAACCGGGATCGGATGGAAACAATCCCAATGGATGGCCGGAGTACAGGACTAATGTCATCATGTCGGTCATTTCCGACAGGTATTTCATAGTAAGCCTGTACTGCGACCAGTTTTGGAATACGGCCCCATTTCCCCCGTATGTGATCAATTCATGGGGATGCTGGGCAAGCTCTTCATCCAGGTTGTTGCTAAGCATCATCATAATGGCTGCAGCCTGCTTTGAACGATGGGGATATGCATTAATATCCCTTGCATATATCTTATATTCAGGACGATACCTGTACATATAAATCCTTCCGTATTGGGCAAGTTCCCTTGCAAATTCAGTGGCAAGTATTTCGTGATGCTGAACAGGGATATACCTGAGTGCATTTCTTAGTGCAAGTTTCTTTTCTTCCGGGCTCAGGAGATCCATTCTCTTAGGTGCATGGTTTATAGCCGGATCATATGTCTTAGGAGATGGAAGTGTACCGGGTATACCTTCTACTATCTGCTTCCTGAATTCTTGATCTGTCATTTTTACATGATTTGGGGCAAATTTAAGATTAAATCATGTCAAGATTTATATTATACAACAAATCTTGGGTATGGATCATATTTTGTAGTAGTAAAATCCGATGTATCTTTATAAAAAATCCTTTTAAAACAATAAATAACCATGAAAATCAAAAGAAGACAATTCCTTCATCTGCTGTTGCTGGCAGGTATAATTCCATTGCTTTCATCCTGCGGTTATAACCGGATGGTTTCCCTGGAAGAAACGGTGACTGCCCAGTGGGCCCAGGTAGAGAATGCATACCAGCGAAGAGCTGATCTTATTCCAAACCTTGTCAACACGGTAAAAGGTTATGCCGACTTTGAACAGGAAACCCTTACAGGCGTTATCGAAGCAAGATCTAAAGCAACCAGTGTTACCATTGATCCCACAAATCTAAACCCGGCAGCTATCCAGCAATTCCAGGCAGCTCAGGAGGGACTGAGTTCGGCTCTATCCAGGCTTATGGTTGTAGTGGAGCGGTATCCTGACCTTAAAGCCAACCAGGGTTTCCTTGATCTTCAGGCACAGCTTGAAGGCACAGAAAACCGGATTGCGGTTGAACGCCGGAAATTCAATGAGGCTACCAGGAGCTACAACACACTCATCCGAAAGTTCCCGGCCCTAATTGCAGCTTCTATATTCGGCTTCGACCAGAAAGTCTACTTTGAAGCAGTAGAAGGAACAGAGACACCACCTATTGTAGAATTTTAGCCATGCAGCCATCACAATTTTTTACAAAAGAAGAGAAGGACCGCATCACCTCGGCAATACGTGAGGCGGAACTGAATACATCCGGTGAAATTCGGGTACATATCGAGCGCCGCTGCAAGGAGGATGTACTGGACCATGCAGCTTACCTTTTTAAAGAACTCAGGATGCACAAAACTGAGAAACGGAATGGAGTCCTTTTTTACCTGGCCATAGATGAACATAAGTTCGCCATCCTTGGGGATGCAGGCATAAATGCAGTAACACCGGATGATTTCTGGGATAATATAAAGGAGAAAATGCTTGCTGAATTCAAAGAACAGAGATTTAGCAGTGGACTGGAAACAGGAATCCTGATGGCAGGGGAACAGCTAAAGGAGCACTTCCCGTACCAGAAGGATGATATTAACGAACTTTCCGATGAGATTTCATTCGGAGACGATTAAAGAGAATCCAATGAAAAAATATATAGCAATCCTAATTGTTTTCACCAGCCTTACAGGAGCATTGGCCCAGGAGATACCTGCACCGATGCAGCCTCCCAGAATGGTGAATGATTTCTCAGAGCTTCTTCAAACAGGCGAAAGACAAAACCTGGAAAAGAAACTTCAGGAGTTCTACTACCAGACCTCAACACAGATCTACATTGTGATCCTCGACAACCTGGATGGATATCCAATAGACCAGTTCAGTTTTTTGCTGGGTGAGCAATGGAGGATCGGCACAGAAGGTAAGGACAACGGGATACTTATCCTTGTTAATCCCTCAGCCGACCGAAAACATGGCGATGTCTATATTGCCTCCGGCTATGGACTTGAAGGGGCTGTCCCGGATGCCCATGCCAATCGTATCGTCGACTACGACATGGTACCAAGGTTCAAGGAGCTGGATTATTATGGGGGACTCGATGCTGCGGCATCAACAATCATAGACCTTACACGTGGTGAATATACCATGGATGAGTATGTGCAGAGAAATGCAGGTTCCAGTGGACCCGAAGGTATTATAACAATGATTTTCTTTATAATCATTGTTCTTTCAATCTTTGGCCGGGGAAGACGCAGGGGACAACATTCGGTTGGAAAAAATCTACCGCTCTGGGCCGCGCTATTCATGGTAAGCGGAGCTGGAAGATCACATTCCGGAAGTTTCGGTAACTTTAGCTCCGGAGGCGGTGGCTTCGGAGGTTTTGGAGGAGGCATGGGCGGAGGCTTCGGCGGAGGTGGCGCCGGTGGATCCTGGTAAGAAATTCCCGGGTCATGAAAAATTCAATTTTTTATTCATATGCACAGAAGGACCCTGACAATCCTGATATTAGTTTTACTTGCCGGCACCCTCCCGGCGCAAAACCTGGCTGACAACAACGATCCGGTAAAAACCCCGGAATTCAGTCTCCTTAAGCCAGGAAATGAAAATCCCAGCACACTCCGGATTGTCTTCGCCGGAGATATTATGGGACATGACTCCCAGATAGCTGCGGCCCGTGTAGATTCAAAAGACAGCTACGATTATACCGGCTGCTTCAGACATCTGAAACCTTACCTGCAGGAAGCAGATATAGCAGTTGGAAACCTTGAAGTCACCCATGGGGGTCCCCCATACAAAGGATATCCCCAATTTTCGAGTCCCGATGAACTCACCGACGCCCTCCTTGATGCCGGATTCAATGTCCTCGTCAACGCCAATAACCATGCGCTGGACAGGGGGAAAGAGGGACTCGAACGTACCGTGGATGTGCTTGATGAAAAAGGAATGATCCTGACAGGTTCCTTTGTTTCCCCGGATCACAGGGAACTTGATTATCCCCTGATAATGGAGAAAAACGGCATACTGTTGGCAATGCTGAATTATACCTATGGAACGAACAGCCTGGTTGCAGATACGCCCAATATTATAAACTACATTGATACCCTGATGATCAGGCAGGACATACAAAAGGCAAAGCTTGTGGAACCGGATATTATTATTGCCTGCATACACTGGGGAAAGGAATACCAGCGAGAGGAAAACAGCACCCAGCAGGATATTGCTGAATTCCTGTTCGATCAGGGAGTCGCGGCCATAATAGGGTCTCACCCTCATGTGGTCCAGCCGATCCGGTTTGAAGAGGAAGGTGATTATATCATAAGGCCTGTTGTCTATTCCCTTGGCAATTTTGTCTCCAATCAGCGCAACCGGTACCGGAATGGTGGAATCATATTCGGCCTTGAGCTTGAGAAAACAGATGCAACACGGATCACAGCCATTGATTTCCTGCCGGCCTATGTCCATAAACCCGAAAGGGATAAAAAATTCACCTTTGAACTTGTCCCCTCAGGCATCACAGACAAGATGATAGGAAAAATCGGTTTTACAGAGAAAGAAAAAGCCAGCTACCTGGAATTCTGTGATGACACACATGAACACCTGTCCAACACCCCGCGAAACTCATATTACTCCAAAATGGATTAATAATGTCTAAGTATACATTTCCTTTTCTCTCATTTATTATTCTCCTGCTGATTTCTGCAAAACAGGAGTATGCCCTTAATAGACCGCTGGAATTTCTGTTTGAGAGCGGGACAAATGGCTATCATACTTTTCGCATCCCGGCAATTGTTACTACAAATCGGGGCACCCTACTTGCATTTGCTGAAGGACGGAAAGGCGGCAGAGGGGATTCAGGGGAGATCGATCTTGTGATGAGAAGATCGGAAGACGATGGGAAAACCTGGAGCGATCTGAAGCTGGTCCGGGATAATGAGGATAATGCGTGCGGAAATCCGGCACCTGTGGTGGACAGAACCACCGGAACCATCTTTCTGCTGACAACATGGAATCTTGGACTGGACCATGAGTCTGAGATAATCAAACAGACAAGCCAGGATACCCGCCGGGTATTTATACAATATTCCGGCGATGATGGTAAATCATGGTCTAAGCCTGAAGAAATTACCGGATCTGTAAAAAGGAATGACTGGACATGGTATGCCACAGGCCCCTGCCATGGAATTCAGCTGGAAAAGGGCAAAAACAAGGGCCGGTTGATAATCCCCTGCGACCATATTGAAGCGATTACGGAAAAGTACTTTTCTCATGTCATTTATTCTGATGACCATGGTAAAACCTGGGTGCTTGGCGGTTCAACGCCTCAATACAAGGTAAATGAGTGTACTGTCGCCGAGCTTTCAGATGGCAGATTGATGTTAAATATGCGGAATTATGACCGGGCAGAAAAGGCAAGAAAAATTGCGTTGAGCCGGGACGGAGGTTTGACATGGGGTAACATTTATACCGATACTGTTTTGATTGAACCCATCTGCCAGGCAAGCATGTTAACGGTATCGCTTCCTGAACCTGGTAAAAGCGGTCTGATTTTTCTAAACCCGGCTAATGAAGACGAGAGGCTGAATATGACCCTTCGCTTCAGTTTTGATGAGGGATTAACATGGGCGGGATCAAAAGTATTACACCAGGGTCCTTCAGCATATTCCGACTTAACCCAGTTGTCAAACGGAAATATTGCATGTTTGTATGAAGCAGGTGTTGAACATCCATATGAGGGGATTGTTTTCGAGGAAATTTCCATGGATGAGGGATTTTAGACGGACAAATTTTTAAGTCCCATATTTTGGATATATTCCTTTGGAGATTCTCCAAACTGTTTTTTGAAACAACGCGTAAAATAAGAATGTGAATTAAATCCAACACTAAAACCGACTTCTTCAATATTAGTATTTCCCGATTTAAATATTTTAAGTGCTTTAGAAAGTCGGATATAGGTTATAAATTCTGAGGCTGTCTGGTTTGTCAGTGCTTTGAGTTTGCGATGGAGGCTGCTTCGACTCAAGTTTAGTTCTTCTGCAAATAAATCAATGCTGAATGAAACATTTAATAGATTGTCTTCAACAATGCCAACGGCTTTCTCAACAAGGTTACGGTCGCTGCTGTGTTTGTTAATTTCTTTTGACCATTTTGACTTCGATTCAATGAAATAGTTCCGCAATCTCTCCTTGGAAAGTAAAAGATTTTCAACTTGCGAAATTAGAAGTTCTTCATTAAATGGTTTTGTAACATATCCATCTGCCCCGGTCTGAAGTCCCTCAATATGTTTATCTGTTTCAGACAACGATGTCAGTAAGATAACGGGAATATGGCTGGTTTTTATCTCTTGTTTTATTTCATTACATAATTGAAAGCCATCCATGACAGGCATCATTACATCTGAAATAATAATATCAGGATTTAACTCAACCGCCATTTCAAAACCCTGCTGTCCATTTATTGCTGTAATGACTTTATATCTTGGGGTTAATAATTTTTTAATGTAATTACGAAAATCTGCATTGTCTTCCACGAAAAGTATGCAGGCACATTGCATTCCGGGAATTGCATCCTTTCCCTTGCTATCTTCCATACTTGTAGCTTTCAATTTAGCTTGATATGTTTCATTTACGCCAGCATCCCTGACAATTTCCCCATCATGTTTAAAAGGCAATAAGATTTTAAAGGAAGAGCCTTGATCAACTATTGAATTGACTATAATTTGTCCCCCATGCATTTTTGTATATTCCAAAACCATATGCAAACCAATTCCCATTCCAGGAACTTCATGGTTTTCTGACCTGTAAAATCGCTCAAACAAATGTGGGAGTCTTTCTTCCGGAATTCCTGAACCACTATCAGAAACTTCAATTGAAATTGCGGCTTCATGCAAATCATCCCCGACGATTGAATAAATACCTTCACTTATAGGATTATTTGGTGATTTATCAATGCTGATTACTAAGCTAATTGATCCCTCAGTAGGTGTATATTTAAAAGCGTTTGATAACAAATTGAAAAACACTTTGTCCATTTTATCAGAATCTACAATGATTGGAATACTGCTGAGTTCAGATTCGAGGGTGAAATTTATGTTGTTATCATTTGCATTTACCTTAAAACAATCCCAAACTTCTTGCGCCAATTTCACAATATCGGTTTCAACTGGATTAAATGGTAAATTACCCAATTCAATCTTGCGGAAATCAATGACTTGTTCAATTAATCTTTTCAAACGCCGGGCATTTCTTCTCATGACCGTTAGATTACTGGTAAGATCATTACCGGTCAAATTATGGGACAGTACATTTTCCAGGGGTGATAATATCAATGTCAACGGAGTACGAAATTCGTGGGATACATTTGTGAAAAACTGAGTTTTAGCTTTATGGAGTTTTTCATCATGCTCGAGCTGCAGTTTCCCTACCTTAATCTGATTCTTCAAATTTTGCCTTAAAATCAACTCTTTGCTGGTAAAAAATCCTATTAGGGCTATAATTATCATATAGACTAAATAAGCATACCATGTTCTCCAGATTGGCTTCTTTATGTATATTTCCAAACGGGTTGGATTCTTATTCCATATACCATCATTGTTGCATGAAATGACTTCAAAGATGTAATGACCCGAAGGTATTTTTGTATAGGTTGCGAATAAATCTTTTCCAGCAACATGCCATTGGTCGCTGTAATAAAGCAACCGGTATTTAAATTGATTTTTAGAGGGCAAAAGATAATTGTCTGCAACGAAACCAAAAGTAAGACTGTTCTGATTATGGTTTAGAATTATTTTGTTTGTATTGTTTAGTGACTTTTTTAAAGGACTTTGGGGATCAGATATATTAACTTTTGAATCGTTTATGTATAATGAAGTTATGATTGTTCTGGGGGGTATGGGATTCAATCTAATATTCTGTGGTTTAAAAACGTTAAAACCATTTGACCCTCCAAACCATATGTCTCCTGTTTTACTTTTGAATGATGCTCCGGGACTGAATTGGTTCCCCTGCAATCCATCATCGGCAATGAAATTTCTAAATTGCAATGTTTCCGAATTAAATGAAGAAATACCATTATCAGTGCTTAACCAGATTATTCCAGCTTTGTCAATCTGAATTCCATAAACACTATTTCCAGATAATCCATCATCGACAGTATAATGTGTGAATTCATTTCTGTCAAATTTATTTATCCCTCCGCCTTCAGTGCCTATCCAGATAGTGCCATTTATGTCTTCATTGATTGCATATATTACGTTACTGCTTAAACCATGTTCATTGGCTTCGTTGTTGAAGTACCTTTTAAAATTTGATTGCCCCGCTTCAAGTTTACACAGGCCTTTTTTCGTACCAATCCACAGATTCTGTTTAGAGTCTAAATAAAGTGCGAAAATAGTGTTATGGGAAAGACCAAGAGGATTAAGTTCGTTAGCCCTGAAGTTTTTTAGCTGATCGTCAATGAAGCTGTAAAAAAATAAACCGTATTTATTAGATCCTAACCATAATCCGTCTTTGGTTGCTTGAATCGAATAGAAGCTGATCCGCTGATCATCAAAGCGATCGAAATGATAAATAGCATCATTGTCTTTATACCAGAGTCCGTAGTAGGATGTGCCGATCCACAATCTGTCAAATCTGTCAAATTCCAATGCCTTAATATTATCGGTTTTCCTGTCTCCCTCACTAATTGCTAATTTGGAAAATGTATTCCTGTCTTGATTGAATAAGTTTATTTCGCCATTCTCAGTGCCTATCCAGATGTTTCCTTTTGCATCTTCACTAAATGAACTAACAATATTTGCAGATAGTGAATTGGGGTCAGGGGTCTTCTGATAATGATTGAAATTATTGTCATACCTGTTATAGTAAACCAGACCTCCTGAAAATGTTCCTACCCAAATGCCATTTTTCGAATCCGCAAATAATTCGAAGACAGATCTGTTTGGCAGGCCATCGGACGTAGTATATGTTGTTGAATACTCCTTATCAGATCTCAGAACCTGCAGGCCTAATGAGGTAGCAATCCAAATGTTATCATCAATGTCCTTAATAATCCTTCGAACTCTGTTGAAGGGTAGATGTAACTTCCCCTTACTCTCATAATCGTAATGTTCGATTACTTTTCCAGTTGTATCGATGCAATCAACGCCATGCCATTCATAGCCAATCCAAAGCGAATCATTGTCAAAGCATATGTCAACGATCCTGGAAGTTTGTCTCTGGATAATTAATTTAAAGGTCTGATAAGGTGGTACAGCCTTATAAAGAAACCCTCTTCTTGTCCCCAGCCATAAATTCCCATATCGATCAATACAGGCCTGAGAAGGGGAATCATATTGTTCTCGAAGATCAATTGGTAATTTCTCAGCAATCTCTGTTCCAGCAATAATGTTGAACAAATTATTATCGGAAATAATAAAGAACCTATCCTCATTATCCTGAAAAACCTTTGCTACATTGTTAGAAATAACAGAGCCCTCCCTGTCATAAAATTGTTTACGGAAAAACTGCTCCGTATCTTCATCATAGCAGTATAGCCCTGAATTCGTTGCAATCCAGATTTTACCTGATGTATCATAGTGCAAATTTCTGACATTTGCCAGAGAGTAAGTATGTCGACCTTCACGGAAGTTTCTGTGTTTTTTTAACTCGCTTGAATTGTAGGAATATAGTGCATCCTGGGTGCTGAACCATATTGATCCTTTCCCATCTTCAGTTATATTCCGTATCTCGTTATAGGAAAACCCTCCTTTGGGTGAAATTAATCTAAAATGAATGTCATTGCTTTGGCAAAAAACAATGTTTGTTGAGTAAAGAATCGCTAAACCCATGTAAATGATGAGATTCTTCATTCTGAGATCTCAGTTTGGCAAGTCAAATGTTGAATAAATTTATGAAAATTATTTGAATTGGTTAACCATGCTTTATTCCAGTACTATCAATCATTCCAATTTAATTTACAATCCTCACCTTAAATAACCTGCGTTATTAAATATAATATCAGTCCAAATTCAAGTATCGGAACTGATTTGAAAATCTCTGGATAGATCTATTAAAAATTGAACAGGCGTGCCAGACTGAGACATAATTGAAAAAAAGACCAAATATTTATATAAAATAAGATTAATGTGACAGTTCCTTGCTTCTGTTTCCAATATCTTTAGTATTGATTCTCATATGCCCTGACACAGCATTTGTTAAAACCAGTAATCGTTCTCAAAACCTACTAAAAGTTGTAATTTATAAGATCAAGATAGGTGAGCCATCGTATTTTAATGATACTGTTAATTTTTATCCTCACAGCTTGTTTACAAGAAATGACAAGAGAACGTGAGCAAATTTCCCAGGCTTTCAAGCACACAGAACTTCAGGCTGGAAGAATGCTCAAGGAAATAGAAAAACAAAAAGATAAACAATCAAAATTGTCTGAAGGAAATCTCCAGGCGGTATTCCCGAGAAGCCTGAATGAAGAGGGATCCCTCAACCTAATTCCATCCAGTGATTGGTGCAGCGGATTTTTTCCAGGTGAACTGTGGTTACTGTATGAATACTCGATGGATGAAAAATGGAAAGAAAAAGCTGAAGAATACACCAGTTTTATTGAACAGGAGAAGTTCAATACCGAAGACCATGATATGGGATTTAGAATGATGTGCAGTTTTGGAAGAGGGTATGAACTGACTAAAAATGCAACATACAGAGAAATTCTGATACAATCTGCAAATAGTTTGATTACCCGGTTTAACGAAACAGTTGGATGCCTCAGTTCATGGGACACTCAACAGTGGCAGTATCCTGTGATTATTGGTAATATGGTGAATCTGGAATTATTATTCTGGGCATCAAAAGAAACAGGTGATCCGGTATATTATAATATTGCGGTTAAGCATGCAAATACAACACTGGAAAATCATTTTCGAGAGGATAATAGTAGTTACTATGTTGTCAGTTATGATACGATAACTGGTAATGTATTGGAGAAACAAACAAAACAAGGATATTCAGATGAATCAGCCTGGTCTCGGGGACAAGCCTGGGGTTTATATGGATACACCATGGTTTATAGAGAAACAGGCGAAGGAATATATTATCAGCAGGCAGAAAAAATCGCAAAATTTATACTAACCCATGGCAATTTGCCTAATGATATGATACCGTATTGGGATTATAATGCGCCTGAAATCCCAAATGAACCCCGAGATGTGTCTGCAGCTGCCATAACTGCTTCAGCATTATATGAATTATCAACTCTTGGACCTGAAAAAAATGAAGAGTATTCGCGTGCTGCAGATAGAATCATGAAGCAACTATACTTAAAATACAGATCCAAGGAGGAAAAAAACTGCGGATTTCTACTAACTGCTTCAACAGGTGACAAACCGCAATCCTCTGAGGTTAATGTTCCTTTAATCTATGCAGATTATTATTATCTGGAAGCATTATCCAGAAAATATTTGTTTATCCAAAAGACGAATGCACATAACTATAATTAGATATGAAAAAGTCTAACTTTTATTTTTTCCTGGTCTTTTTTATGGGATTTTTCATTTTTTCTCCTGTTTCGGCCCAGTTGCGGACGATAACGGGAAATGTCACAACCAGAACTGAAGGCCCCCTGCCCGGGGTGAATGTTATGATTAAGGGAACTACAATGGGAACCGTCACCAATCCTGAAGGGTACTTCAGCATTGATGTGGAGAATGAGAATGTTGTGCTCGTATTCAGCTACATGGGGTTTTTGAGTCAGGAGATTACAGTTGGCAGCCTCACTTATTTAAATGTAATACTTACTCCGAAATTTACAGCTGTGGATGAGGTGGTAGTAATTGGTTATGGATCGTTGCAGAAAAGAGATCTAACAGGTTCCGTAGCCCAGGTAAAATCAGCCGATCTGGAAAAGGTTGCTGCATCTTCCTTTGAGCAGGGACTTTCCGGTCAAATGTCAGGGGTACAAGTAACTACTGCAGAAGGCACCCCAGGTGCAGGCTTAATAATTAAAATCCGGGGCAATACTTCAATCAATGCCTCAAACTCTCCATTATATGTAATCGATGGGTATCCAATAATGGGAAATAACGAAAGTATGGGATCGTCGAATTTTGCCTCTTTTGGCGGACATACCAAGCAAAGTCCCCTCTCAACTTTAAATCCATCCGACATTGAATCAATAGAAATATTAAAAGATGCTTCAGCGACCTCAATTTATGGTTCCCGTGGAGCGAATGGTGTTGTACTCATTACAACGAAGGGTGGCGCCAACCTAAAGCCTACACTTACTTTTGAAATGTATTATGGCATCCAACAGCCGCCCGAACCAATAGAGGTTCTAATCGGAGACGAATATGTTGATTTTGTAACCGACGATCTCGGCTTCGATGATTTTATCGACACACTTACCGGGGATGTTATTTACTCATCTCCATCTTACAACTGGCAGAAAGAAATATACCGGAATGCTCCGATACAGAATTACAGCCTGGGATTATATGGAGGGAAAGAGGACATGGATTATGCACTTTCGTTCGGATATTTCAGCCAGGATGGAATTATAGTCAATACCAATTATAAAAGATATTCAGTTAATGTGAAACTGAATTTCCAGGCAACAGAGAGATTCAAGCTGGGTATATCTTCCAATATAGGCAATAGCATAAATGATGGAACTCTGAGTGCTGTTCAAAGGGGCTGGACAAGGCAATTGGGACCCGTTACATATGCAATGGTAACGAGGCCGGTGCTGAGTAATGATACAGACGGTTTGAAAGACATTAATGATTTGTACCTCATGAATTCGAATGTGAGTCCCCTGAAAATTGTGAATGAGACAGTAAAAGACAATAGCAAGGTCCAAAGTTTTTTAAACGGCTTTGCAGAGTACGAATTTTTTGACGGTCTTACCTTTAAAACAAGTATTGGTGGTAATTTTAGTTTCAAACGTGCTGAGGATTATTATCCCGGTTCTTTTGGAATTGGGAAAAGAAGGGTTGGTGCGGATTTGGCTGCCATTTCAACCAGGTATACCGTGAACTGGTTACTTGAAAACACTCTGTCGTTCAAAAAGGAAATTGGTGTCCACAGAGTGAATGCGGTGGTCGGCTTCACTTTGCAGGAAGATGTAACAAAAACATCATTTCAGGCTGCCTATGGGTTTGATCAGGACACTCCGGATAACCTGTATAAAATAAATGAAGCCGAAGTAAAAGATTATGAACAGAAATCGAATACTTACAGGTGGTCAATGGTTTCTGTATTGGGCAGGATCAATTACACATTACTGGATAAATATTTGTTCACGGTCGCAATCAGAAGCGATGGGTCTTCTCGCCTGTCGAAAGATAACAAATGGGCTACATTCCCATCTACTGCTGTTGCATGGAGGATTTCCCAAGAGGATTTTTTATTGAATGTCAACGCACTGAGTAACCTTAAGTTACGAGCCAGTTATGGTCTTACCGGCAATTCATGGATACCAATGGGAAGCAGTTTATCAGAGTTGAATCTTAAAGAACATAATTTTGATAATACACTGGCGTATGGTGTTTATGTCTACGAACTCGGGAACAGGGATTTAACCTGGGAAAAAACCTCCCAGTATAACATTGGTTTGAATGTTGGATTTTTTAATAACCGGTTATCACTTGTGACGGACTACTATTATAAAAAAACTACAGATTTATTGTTTAAAGTCCCCATTCCCATTTCATCTGGTTACACAGAGTCCTGGAGTAATTATGGCGCCATTGAAAATAAAGGAGTGGAATTCTCCCTTAGTACGGTTAATATTTCAAATTCGAATTTCACCTGGTCGACCAGATTTAATATCACCTTTGCCACCAATTCTGTTTTTGAATTACGTGAAGGAGTTGATTATCTGCTACTTAGCTCAGATTATGGAAGAATTAAAAATGACTACATTTTACAGATTGGAGAAGTTGTTGGCAGTTTTTACGGATATGTTCAGGATGGATTGTATCAGGAAAGCGATTTCGATGAAAATGGCAATCTTCTGGAAGGCATACCCAGTTACTATTATCAACAGCTTGTACCAGGCGGAGTAAAGATAAAGGATTTAAGTGGACCTGATGGAGAGGCAGACGGAGTTATCGATGGTTACGACCGTACCATTCTTGGTAATGCTTCTCCTGATCATTATGGTGGTTTTATGAATGACTTTACCTATAAAGGAATTGATTTAAGCATAGCCTTTCAATGGTCGTATGGAAACAAGGTTTATAATATGGGTAAGGCTCTGGGTATGCAAAAATCCAGCTACGATAACAGGTGGCCAAACTACAGGAATAAATGGACACAGGAAAATACTAACACTGATGTCTGGCATGTTAATGGTGCTCCCCAGAGAGAACATCTTTTGTCAACCTATATTGAAGATGGAAGTTATTTAAGAATGAGCAATATTTCCCTGGGTTATAATCTGCCTTTCCGACTAACCTCAAAAATTAAAATTGACAAAATCAGGGTATATGTTGCAGGGGATAACCTGTTCTTATGGTCTAAATATTCAGGGTATGATCCTGATGTAAATACCAGTCGCTACGGAGATCTGTATCCAGGATATGACTTTGGCGGCTATCCGAAATCAAGGAATGTCCGCATCGGAACTTCAATAACTTTCTAATTCAACAGGTTAAAACATGCCGAAAATGAAAAGACTAGCAATCATATCTTCAATCTTTTTCCTGTTTACAGGCTGTGAGGAGTTCCTGGAAGAAGAAATTAAAAACAAATATGTTTCGGAAAGTTGGTATCAAACCGAAAGCCAGGCCGAAGCTTCATTAACCGGTTTATACGGCCTTGTAAGAGATATTTATGGAAGTGCGAATGCTACCGATTTCGTGTGGGGCACAATTGGTACCGATATCTGTTATTCTATCCAGACCGAAATGGCATACTTTGCAAATTATGACTATGATGCTACAAACAGCACAGTATATAGCACCTACAAGAATCATTACAGGATTATTAACCAGGCCAATTCTGTGATGGCCCGTACCACTGACATGATTGTCGATGAGCAGATCTCAGAGGGAGCAAAAAAGAGAATAATCGGTGAAGCAAAGTTTTTAAGAGCACTATGCTACTGGAATCTTGTAAGAATTTACGGAGATGTACCTCTAAAGCTTGATGAAACTTCTTCAGCAGAGGGACTGGATATACCCAAAACTAGTGCTTCTATCATATACGATAGTATAGTTGCTGATTTACTGGATGCAGAGGTACTTATGCCGGACAATAAAGAAAGTGGAAGGGCTAATAAATATGCTGCCGCGGCGTTGCTTGGCAAGGTATACCTCCAGATGACGGGTCCCCCGGTAAATAATGACACCTATTATGGCAATGCCGTGGAAAAGCTGCAAATGGTAATTGATAGTAATTACTATGAATTATTATCCGACTACGCCGACATATTTAATCTGGATAATGAGGGCCATGAGGAGGCGATTTTCACTTGTGCCTATGCATCAAGTGAAGTAGGCTCCAATCAGGGCAACCAGCTAGTGAGATTCTTTGGGGTGGCAGGCTCCTTCACAAATGGTGGATGTCATCCACATTACAAAGTGTTTATTGATGAGTTTGTGTCTTTGTATGACACGGCTGATAACAGGTTTGACCAGAATGTTAATACCGTAGAAGTTCTTAATAATCAGGGAGTGACAATTCCCCTGGAGAACAAGATAATATCAGAGGGGACCATTTTAGCATGGAATGTAAAGAAATGGAGTAAACCCATTGGTATAGAACCCACTTTTGCTGAAACTCAATCTCCCTACGATTGGATTGTTCTTCGTTATGCAGATGTGCTGTTAATGTATGCCGAAGCACTTAATGGATTCTATGGAGCACCCACACCCGAAGCATACGATGCTGTCAACCAGGTACGATTAAGAGCGGGATTAGAAGAATTGGATTCAGGATTAAGCGGAGAAGCATTTCTTAATGCCGTGCTCAATGAAAGAGTACTTGAGTTATGCTACGAATCTTCCAGAAAGGCTGACCTGTACAGGAATGGTAAGCTTGATGCCGTAGTCAGGAGTATTCCCGAGAATGGTTACTATCAGGATATTAAAGTTACTGGCGCAGCTCATTATGATCCCAAACGGGGTCCCTTCTGGCCACTACCTCAATCAGCCATCGACATCAATCATGCTCTGGAACAAAATCCGGCTTATGAATGAATTCTGCCATCAGGATATTTGGAAAACAGATCAAACGGAATAGTTCATGAAGTATATCACACTTATTAAGGCTCTTCTGTTAAGTTATATGGTAAGCATGGGAGTTCTGTATGGTAACGGCATGGCGAATTCAGATTCTTTATATGCATCACTTCAAAATAATCTCCTAACTATTCAAAATCAAACATTAAGGGTTGTTCTTTCATACAATATGGGCAGGGTAGAGCTAAATTCTATCGAAAATACACAAAACGGACAAATAATATCTTATAAGACAGGAAGCAATGTATTTAGTATGAATGAGATAACTGATACAGTTATTTCTTCAAATTATAAACAAAGAATGGTACCTGAATCACCCATCAGTCCACGGTATCTAGAATTTGAGATATACACTAAATACAGTAAACTGGAACTCAGGCGGATCTTCAGGGTATACGATAATTGTCCTGCCATTGCAATGGATTTCAAGGTTCGTTTGAAAGAATCTCAATCGGTTGAGTTTTTAAATGACGGTCCGGAATTACTGAGTTTGAACCTTAATGGTAAGCACTGGAAAGTTAAAGCCATAGAATTTTTCGATCGCACTGATAACTATAATAATCTTGTCAGGGAAAGGGAAGTATTGCAATTCGGGAATAGGAACATAAATGAAGAAAACTCAAAACTCAGGGGTAATATTCTTCTTTCCTCGAACCTGCAGGATCCGGGGGATTCTTTTTTCCTGTTAAAGGAGGCGCCCACTTCCTCAGTGGAGTTGCAATATCCTGGCTGGGATTTCACCTTCTCACAGGGGAAAATTCAGGCTGTTGGTATCGGCATTTCTCCCGATGATCTAATAACGAATAAATGGGTGAAAACCTATTCTATAGTTATTGGTACAGCCGGATCAAGTGAATACGAATTTATTACCTCAATACGCCGATACCAGAAAAACTTGCGGAAAATTCTACCTGGCAGGGATGAAATGATTATGATGAACACATGGGGAGACAGGAACAAAGATGCCAATATCAATGAAGTATTTATTAAGAGGGAAATTGATGCATGCCAAAAGTTATCCATTTCTCATTTTCAAATTGATGATGGCTGGCAGGTGGGCCGGTCAAAAAACACGGCTCAAGATGCAGGAGAAACCATTTGGAGTGACTGGGGAAAAGAGGATTGGCAACCGGATCCTGAAAAATTTCCAAATGGATTTAAGACTGTGGTCGAATATGCCAGACAGAAAGATGTGAAACTTGGTTTATGGTTTGCACCAAGCCGGAATAATAATTATGCAGGCTGGAAGAAAGACGCTGAGATACTTATCGGTATATATAATAAATATGATATCCGGATATTTAAATTAGATGCGATTGATATGCCGACAAAACTGGCAGAACAAAACCTCCGAAAAATTTTGGATTCCGTTCAGTCAGCGACTCATTATGAAATTGTTTTTAACCTTGATGCCACTGCAAACAGAAGAGGCGGGTATCATTACATGTACAAATACGGTAATATTTTCCTGGAAAACAGGTACACAGATTGGGGCAATTATTATCCCTACCAGACACTTCGAAATTTGTGGATGCTCTCAAAATATGTTCCTCCTGAAAAACTTCAGATTGAATTTCTTAATATCTGGAGAAATAAAGCTGTGTATAGGCAGGATGACATTTTTGCCCCTGCCAATTATTCCTTTGATTATGCTTTTGCCATTACAATGATGGCCCAACCCCTGGCATGGTTTGAGGGCTCGGGTCTACCGAACGAGGCTGCGTCTATTTCTTCAGTAATAAAAAAGTATAGCGAAGTGCAACACGATTTACATTCTGGGTATATTTTTCCCATCGGGGACGAACCCTCAGGCCGGTCATGGACGGGTTTTCAGTCTGTAAATAATCAAGAGGGTTACATATTGGTGTTCAGAGAAAACTCCGAACTAACTAAAAAGACAATAAAAACATACATCCAGCCAAACCGGAAGGTTGAGCTTATTGCGATCATGGGTGAAGGGAAAAATTTCACTGCTGAGACTAAGCCCAACAGTGAAATTGAATTTGTATTGAGCAAGAAGAACTCATATGCATTGTATAAGTACCACATTCAGGAATGAGTATGGAAAACGAAGGCATTAAACAGCTAAGTGGTTAAATATTAGAAAATTGAACAAATGTGTTTTTATGATACAATAGTGAAAATGCAAGTGTTTTTTTTAAAACATTTGAACCATTTGTGATACTATTTTCTATTACAATGCAATATTATTGTATCATCTGTTATTAGAGATTACAATTATTAATTGAACCTTATTATTAATCTAAAACTATAAGAAAATGAAAAAACTTTTTCTCCTCATTTTTGCGACTGTTTTATGTTTGTTAACTGCATCCAACCTCTATTCTGCAGCAGATCCCGACACTATAGTGGCATCAGATGATGCGCACACTTATAGTAATAATACAACTAAAAATACGGGATCATGGGGAAATCTTGCTGTGAAGAATTCCAGTTCTGAAATCAGATACATCTATGTTAAGTTCGACCTCAGGGGACTAACAAATGTTCCGGAAACGGTAACTTATTCATTTACATCCAAAGTAAGTGACTCAACCCAAAACAATACTCTTGGTTTGCATGATGTAAGCTCGACAGACTGGAGTGAGAGTACTATTAACTGGGATAACCAGCCTGGCTTAGCGGAGAATCCTTTCCTGACAGTTGATGTATTGACGAAAAGTTATTTTTCAGAGCATCGGGTGGATCTGACTCAGAAAGTAAAAACTCTCCTTTTTTCAGGAGATTCAATATTGTCATTTGCTCTCAAAGCTGTGACGAGCAGTTATATATTATTCGATGTAAGAGCCGTTAAAGAAGCCAACGGGGATGAACAACCACGGCTGCTTATTACATACAAAGATGCTTCTGTCAACCAGGAAATAATCCTTTCTGCAGATTCTATTGATTTTGGCGAACTTGTCTTAGGCGACAGTGCAAAACAGACATTGACAATTTATAATGAGGGTGCTGCAGATCTGGTCATAGATTCAATAGTCCTCGCGGGTAACTATGATTATAAAATACCAACTATCATTGATTCAATAGTTAAATCCCTGAGATTAATTGAGTTGGAGATAAATCTGAAACCAACGGCTGAAGGAGA
>SDBV01002529.1_pt1 | contig 27189 bp, 32 predicted proteins | sample 2277081 | NCBI WGS metagenome assembly SDBV01 (sample SAMN10402039, study PRJNA504765) | marine sediment metagenome | isolation source: marine sediment core GS10_PC15, 223 cmbsf | place: Arctic Ocean: Southern Knipovich Ridge | collected 2010 | reverse complement strand
TCCTTCATCTATGCAAGGCGAGGAGTCTCTTGAGGCTGTAATGACCAGAGTACTTAAGCGTATTCAAGCTGGGTACAAGGGCGAACGTATGCTGAAGATTGTAGGGCGAGAACGAGAATTTGAAATCTTTGCCTTCCAAGGAGCTGATCTTAGAGGTAATACTGATGTAAGTGTTAAGCAGCAAAGCTCGTTGCCTGAAAGTCGTTCGACTCGTAATATTCTGGTCATGGATAGATTCAAGCAGGGCGTCTACGGTAATCCTCAAGATCCAGAAGTACGTAGGCAAGTTCAAAATATGCTTAGTGATGCTATAGTAGACAATATTTATGATGAGATTCATCGAGACGAAACCTATGCCAGATACGAGAATCGTCTAATGATGGAAGGTCAAGGAGGACCTGAGTTAATTAACTCCTATGACAATCATGCTGTACATATCAAAGAACATAATTATGAGCAGAAGTCTATGGAGTTTCAGAGACTCCGAATAGATGATCCAAAGAAATTCGAATTCCTTAGCCAAATTTTTCTGAGCCATAAGATGATTCATCAAAAGTTTCTACAGGAGGAACAAGCTCAGATGATAGCTATGCAAGCACAAATGCAACAAGGAGGTTCAAATGCCCAAAGCCAAGGACAAAGTGCCAGAACAACAACCAATTGATACCTGGAATGATTTTATTGCTATAATGATCGAAGCTCGTACTGCCTGGGAAAAGCACATGAAGGTAGCAAATCTAAATCGTGAGGTACAGACTGTTGATGCTTTAGGTAGGAGCCTTCCAATCGAGGCACTAAGATGCTTAAGTGGAACATTCAATCGAGCAAAGTTTGATATTGCTTTACCTCGTCTTGTTGATTATTGGAGAGGTAGTGGTGGACTAGAAGCATTGCATTTTATCAGTTAAATATTCGAAATTTGAATAATTAACTTAAACCGATAGACAAGAAGGAGAAATCAAATGGCAGAAGAAGGAAAGCTAGGCGATCCTGGAGAAGGTAACAAGGGTCAAGCCAGCGAGAATGTTAGTTTTGAGATTGATGGGAAAACTCATCAGTTGACGTCAGAGGAGGCCAAAACATTATTTCAAGAAAAGGCTACGGTTACACAACAAGGACAGAAGAATGCAGTTATTATTCAAGCTGCAGATAAGTATGGCATTACCCCTGAGCAATATGTTGAACAAGCTGAAGGTGGATTTACTCGCCTACAGGGATTGGTTACAGAAGGAATTTTAAACGAAGAGGGTGAAATTAATCAAAGTGTTTTGAAGGGTAAAGAAGTAATTCCGCCTACACCTGCACGTATATCTGTTGGTGGCGCTGTGCCTGATTGGGCAAGTCCTGAAGTTCAAGAAGAGAGGTTATCTAAGGCTGTGGCAAAAGCTCTTGGTCCTCTTACAGATCGAATAGGACATATGGAAGAAGATCAGGCAAGGACAAACAGAACTGAGGTAGAGACTCGGATTATTACTAAACACCCTGGATTAGACACTGAAGATATCGCCCGACTCTTTGTACGAACCAGAAATGACAGAAATAAAACTATTTGGGGGCATGCAGAAGAGATGGCAAAGGAGAAGGCTGATAAGGTAACAGCAATACAACAAGCCTATGCCAAGAAAATGGGTATAGATGTTGAGGCCTTCGAAGAACGCAACAAACTTAAAGATCAGGAGCCTGGAATACGCAGTGCTGGTATAGTGGGTAAACTTAAACTTTCATTTAAAAAGGGAAAGGATAAGCTTACTCCCAGAGCAGCGTTAGAAGAAGACATGCGACAACAGGAAATCCTGCGACAATAAAGGAGATAGAAAATGTCTTACGCTGGAACAACTGCTGCAATCCTGAGCAACTATGAGAATGCGCTTAAAAACTATTATCTCCCAGCATCTCAGGAACAGCTTAATCACGGCACGATTCTTGCTGATAAGATTGATATCAATGAGGAAGATGTCTATGGTTTACATGCCAAGATGGAGATGCACTATGGCAGAACTAATGCTGTAGGCGCACGAGCTGATGGTGGGGCATTACCTGTGGCCGATTACCAAAAGGTCGTTCAGGCTACTATACCAACGAAATACAACTATGGTACTATTACCATGTCTGGCCCTACGATTGCTGCTACCAGAGACACACGTGGTGCCTGGGCAAGAGCGGTGGATCGAGAAGTCACAGGTTGTGTTACTGATGTTCAGAAAGATATGAACAGACAGCTCTGGGGTTGTGGTTATGGAACCCTTGCAAGGTGGAGATCAACTGGATCAGGTACGGAATATACCTTGCAGAAAAAATATACCGGAAATAGTGCTGGTGGTGACGGCTTTGGCTCTACGTTTGGGGCCAAGTACTTCGAAGAGTTTAGTCGCGGTACTCCAGCAGTTACGTCAGCATTAAGTGGTACGGGTATTGTGACAATAGATACTACTAATATTGCTGTTAGTGCTATTGTAGAATCTAGTGATTATGATACGATTACCTGTACTGATCCAACTGTCAATGAAGCAGCTGGTACTTATTATGTTCGATTAGCTTCAAGTAGATCGGCTACAGCTGGTACAGCCGCTGGTTATCCCAGATTGGAAATGATGGGTATCAGAGGTATTGTAACCGATACAGATCTGGATGAAATCGCTGCCAATGATGGAACCGATACCGGTCTGAGTGTTAATGATCCACTGCAGGGTTTGGCTGTAAGTGGTAAGAACTGGTTCAAGTCCTATGTGAATACCATCTCCGGTGGTCGATACACTGGCCAGCGAGCATTAAGCTTTAATCTTATGCAGAAAGTATTTGACAGGGTTGAAATTAAAGCTGGTGTTGGATACGGTCCCGATATGATTATTACCTCTCATACTATTCGGGCTGAATATCTTGACTTGTGTCGGACTGATCGTAGACAAGTGAATACAATGAAGCTCGATGGTGGTTGGACTGCCTTGGATTACAACGGTATTCCTCTGATGGTTGATTCAGATGCCATTGACGGTGAGATGTACTTTTTAACCTTGAAGGACATTCAGATTTACCGTATGAGTGATTATGAATGGATGAGTGATGCGGGTGGAAGTATCCTTCGAGTTATCTCCGGTTATGATGCCTATGAAGCTGTTATTTTTCGGTATGCTGAAATGGGTTGCAAACGCCGGAACAGTCACGGAGTACTTTGTGACTTGGTTTATGATCCTTATTAAGTATTGTAATTAACTTTTAACCTGGTATCCCTCCCCTCATTCCCTGGGGGGAGGAGGCCTAACTTATGGAAGGAGAGGGAAAATGACCGGAATAAAAGAGTATAACTTAGATCCAATATTACGGAGTCGATTGGATTCTCTGCCTCGGAGAAGGGTTCATGTATGTAAGAAAACCGCAGGTAATGCTGATTGGTTGTATGATAGTTTGCCTCGTGGAACACTGTTTCATACAATTGAGGAGGCAATGGCAGTTGCTGGAGCGTATACTGATGTTATTGTATGGCCTGGACAGTACAAACCGATTGCGACTATTGCAATCATCTATGATAGCCTAAGACTTTTGGCTGCTGAAATGCCACCTTTTGGTGGAAGTCGTATTAGGACTGAAATCAGGCAATATGGTAATGTGGATACACCCTGTATTAGTATCGAAGGAGCGCATAATGTTGAGGTTGGTGGTTTTAGGATTACGCCTTATGATCCTGGCACTAACAGTGTAGCAATTAATGTTAGTCAAGTTGCGGCTTCCTATGGTGTTTTTATCCACGATAATTATTTCTATGGTGTTGGATCAGGAGCAACTGGACCTTGTGGTGTTCAGTTAGGTGTTATTGATAGTTTTAATGCTGATTCTGCTCTTATTTATAGAAATAAATTCTACCTTGGTACTGCATCAAACGATAGTGTCGGTCAGCTTATGTGGAATTCGGCAATTCGCGCAGAGATTAGAGAGAATCATTTCTGGATGCATGGTAATGTGTCGACTGCTTTCTGTATCAAGATTGATGATGCAGCAGGTATGCGTGGTGGTATTTTTGATAACCGTTTTATGAATATAGAGATAGGACTCAAAGGCTCAAACGCTGTTGCAATTGGGAATCCTGAAGCTGCTGGTGGTGGAGTTCAGATAGATGGCAATAAATTTATCAATTTTTCTGGGGATACAAAGTGTATCGCAGATCCGGACGACGAGATTTTGGGTCTTAATTATAACAATGAAGCGATTATAGCCTCAGAGACATAAGGGAGGAAATTATGATTATTGATTGTTATTGAGGCCAAGCTAGATGCTATAGCCAAACAAGTTCAAGTGCTATACGATGATCTTAACCAATAATTAATTGAGTAAATTATTCAAAATTTGAATATTTAACTGTGGGTGGGGCCGATATTCCATATTCATCTTGGGCCTCCGGTATCGGTTCTGCCCTAAAGGAGGTCCGAAATGAAATTATATGAACAAGTTTGTCAAAATGATATAGTAGGTCCGGTGACTAATGCTATAGCTTCTGGAATATTCGAAGTTAAATTCGACAACACTATTCAGGCAGAAAAAAGAATCAAGGGGGAACAAACAATTTGGATCAATAATAAGGCTGATCCAGATAGAAATTGCGCTCTCTGGCATGGAATTTACTTTACGTATTATCAGTTTATACCAAGAATCTGTAGACATTGTTGGAAAATAGTCTGGATTGGTGATACGCTGAAACAGCTTATGACAGTGCTGGACATTCAAGAAAAGACAAATAGTATGGCTAAGTGTGGTATGGAGACAAGAGCACATTCTGGATGTTTTGGTCGTCCTCGAGGTTTTTGGTATGTGCCTTTGGATCAAGGACTTAAAGGAGCAAGGGAACTACACAAGATAGTCCGTGAGTTATTACTTGATGTATCAGAACTTAAAAATACAAATGTGGTACTTAAAAGAGGTTGCACAGAATTTGAGGGAAGATATCCTTCATCTGATACGTGGGACCAACTAGCAAGACAATTCGATTGGGATCGAGACGAGGCACGATGCGATAAGATTATTAGGCTTAAGTGGGAATCACGAGCTGAGCCCAATATAATTAAGATCCAAATACTTAAAGGTTGGATTGAATTTGCGGCAAGTTTGGGGCTTGATTATGCAGAATATTCAGATAAGATTCTTACGATTCAGACATTGAATTACGAAAGGAGCAACCATAATGAAAAAGATTATCCCGGCCTCAAAGTGGGTGAGAATAGACGAGAGCCTCTGGGGAAAGCAGAAGGAAAAAGTGTGGATGGGGGAGGGGATACCATCGGGAGAACCAGCGGAAAGATCGATACTGAGTTTTAACCAACGACGCAGAGAGAAAGATCCTGTAATGGTGCCGGATAAAGGGTTTGCTAAGCAACTTGAGACACTTGATCCTGAGCTTAAGGTTGTGTGGAATTGGGGCCAGGACTTTTGGGAGATCTGGAGATTCGCACCGGATAGAGGTCTGGAGCCTATGCATATATTATCCGTGGTGACTAAAGGTAAAACTTATAGAGAACTTGGAGCGGATGTATTGCTTAAACTTCAGGAAGGAAAACACCTGGCGGAATTACCAAAGGCTCGACTTATAGCATATTTTGATGAACTTGATGAGCAGCTTCAAAGACGCAAGAGAAAAGCTTTTAGTGATGAGATGCAGGCAATAGGGGAATATACTTATAATCTTGTGAATCAGTTACCCATAGTTCAAGTTCCAAGGAAATTTAAAATAGGGAGAACTGCTCATGCCTAAACAGGTAGAGAAAGAAAGACTGACCAAAAACTTCAAGGGCTTTATGAATGTGTTTAAGCAGACTCAGGGAATCAAAGCTATGTTGATGCAGAGAATTGAGCAAAAGCAACAGTCTCTTCGGGAGTCTGAGGAGATGCTTGATATGCTTGAGCAACAACAGCAACGATTGATTCAAGCCGCCCCAGAGCCTACAGACCAACTTCAGGAGCAAGGAGAAACCTAATGAGTATGATAAACGCTTACTTCATTCTCCGAGATGTGCGGAACAAGATTGATGCCGTGTCTGAGAGTCACTGGACTGACGGAGAGATACTGAGGATTATCAATCAAGCTCAGATGGGACTTGCTATGCACTTGACCATGATCTCTGGTGGATGGTTGCTGAAAAGTGCGAGTGTGACACCTGTGGATAGTGTTATTACTTTGCCGAGTGATTGCGCTAAGCCTGTGTATCTTGAGGAAACGGATACAAGGTATCCTATACGAATGAGTATTCCTGTAGCCGACAGAGTGTATACAAGACTGATTGGTGCGCAGGTACCTCCTAATGCCTATACTTTACGAAGGTCTATAGTCGTCAATATGGAGAGTTATGGTAATGCTTGTACTCTGTGGTATCATGAGCGCGTACCTGATCTTCATGCAGGAACGGCAGGGTCAAGTAGTATGGCAAGTAAATTATACCTAGATGCCAATAATGAACCTAGGTTTGCCGATGATTACTATAATGATCAGGTTGTAGAAGTAATAGACCAGAGCACTAAACTTGTTGACATTAGCTCTACGATTAGTGATTACACAGGACTTACCGCTTTTGTCGCAATCATCGGTACACCAGCAAGTGGCGATTTCTATGGTACTATAAGTAAGTTACCTGATGAGTGTTTGTCAGTACTGGTGCTTAAAGCTACTCTAATTGCTTTAAGTAAACCATCTGCGGCTTTGGATGATAAATACTATGAGAGATATGCTGGTCAACACAAGGAAGCATGGCTTACATTGAAACAATGGTTCTCTTCAAGAACCAATGATGCTAGACATACGCGTATTACGGAGCTATAAAACCAATGCTTGAAATGAAACGAGAAACTTTTACGGGTAAGTATGATGGTGTAACACCTCCGACTATGCTAAAGCCGGGAGATATCTCTGCGGGTGCTAACGTCAGAAAGATCTCACCTCTAGGTGGATGGAAGCCTCGCAGGGGTGATCTCCTACATAATACCACAGCTTTAGAGAGTGGGTCAAGTTTTGGAAGTTTGCATTGGTACTGGAATCCCAAGCAAAACACCTTTTATTTTATAGGGCAGATTAACAATAAACTCTATGTGAGTACTAATGATCCTCCTACGGTAAGTGGTGCTGGATTTGGTACCAGTCTTGGAGTGACAGTAGGAGTTACTCCTGGATTTAGCTGTTTGGTAAACGAATGGCTGTTTTATGCTGATGGAAGTGGGAGACCTATTGTCTGGGGAGGAGACAATCCAAGTGTGTTTGGCTCACTGTGCTATGATAATAGTGAAGTAACCTACATAGATTATAGCAGAGAAATCACTGATGGTAGATCAGATACCGAAGCTATTGTTCTAGGTGCTGCCAATGATAAGTGGTATGTTATTACGAGTGAGCTTGTCAGTGGTTTGGTAATCGTACTTGGAGGTACTGTTAATAGCAATGCTGTGACTATGACAGTTAAGGCTTGGCGCTCGGGAGCATTTGCTGCAGTAGCCTCGTTGGTTGATGGTACGGAGACTGGTGGTGATACTACTATGGCTCAGAATGGAACCCTTACCTGGACCAGGAATACCGCTGATGCTATAAGAATCATTGGTGGATTGCTTATGGGGTATGTATATGAGATTAGTTTTAGTGGTGCTACGAGTAATTCCATTGATGTAATAAGTGTCAAGGCTATACAGCTTGCTACAGCCATAACCAATAAATGGGATGGAGCCTATGAGTGGGTTACAGGTTGTAGGTTCTTTGATCAAAGTACAGGGCATTATGATGAGGTTATTGGTAAGGTTACCTCTGATGCTCGGAGTCTTTTTGCTAATCTAAGCGGAGCTACTATCAGTGACTATCTTTATTTTAAGACTCCGGAACCTGCTACAGCAGTATATCTTGGTGTTCCTGAAGACAAAACCAATACTGCGAATGCTCAGATAGATCTAATAGAGTATTGGGATGGAGATAGTTGGGTTACTGTAGGCACACTGATTGATGGAACTCTTGATATTGGGGCAGATAGCTCGATAGCTCAGAGTGGAACTGTCTGGTTTAACGGAGTAGCTATTATACCTCAACGTAGGACTTTGCCAGGAGATAATATTCCAGGACACTGGTATAGGATCTCTTGGGATGCTGTTTTAAGTACTGATACAGCAGTGTATCTTATGGCCTATGCTTTGATGCCTAAGGCGTTGTCCACAGTTAAAGGTTGTGTAGCTAATAAAAACAGACTGTTTACTTGGGGTGATTCTGAATGGCCGAACAGATTAAGATTCAGCGCTGAAGGTAGACCTGATTGCTTTAGTGGTACTGATAGCGGTTGGACTGATGCTATAGGAGGTTCGGATGAGGTCCTGTGTGCTGTGGAGTTTTTCAATGAGCTATTGGTTTACAAAAAACATAGTATTCATTTGCTCGAGGGAGATGATCCATTTAACTTTGGGTATTTCCAGGTCTCAGCTACGGTAGGATTAGCTAGTCCGCAGAGTGTAGAGGTAGCTGAAGTAGGTACTCCAGGTATTCATACCGATGAGCCAATGAGTATTGCTATTCATCAAGACGTAGATGGTGTTTATGTTATTGATGGTAGAAAACCTAAGAAAGTTTCTATGCCTATAGATAACTATTTTAATACGGAGAAAGCTGAGTCTATTGGAGCAGCAAATATCAATACCTTACAAAGTTTCAAAGATCCAATAAATAATGAGTATCATCTACTGCTTCCTGATACTGAGCTTGTTTATAACTATGCTACAGATGAGTGGTATCCGCCTTGGAACAGGGAAATATCTCTGACATGCGGTATAAGTCTTAAGGCTACTGATAACAGGTTCTATACTTATGGGGCAAGCGGAGCCGGTCATTGCATAAAACTTGAAAGCGATACAGCGGATAAGAGCACAGCTAATGCTGATGTGGCTATAAGTCATAGCGTTAAGACTCGGGCTATAAGTGCCGAGTCGGATAAACCACCTTCACTGAGGTTTACGCTCAGGGATCTTTGGGCAGAGTTCAAGGCACAAACAGTTGGTGAACCTATAGTTAAGACATTTGCCAATCAAGCAACTTCAGGGACTACTCAGAATAAACCATCTCCTATGTCTATGGTTAATACTGGTTTTGATGTAGCTGTACCTAGTGTAGAGGTAAGTATCGGAGATCTTGATTGTTTTCAAGTGGAATTTTCTCTTGCTACAGTAGATCAAGAGATGGTGCTACGTAACATGCTCTATAGTAGAGAAATTCGTGGAGTGATCTAATGGCTTGGTCGAAGCGTAAGCCTTATCATCACCTTAAGCTCAGTATGAAGGAGTTTTTTAGTAAGCCTGTACGATATCTTAAAGAGTTCTATGGTAAAGAAAGCTTGATGGATAAACCCTATAGAACAGATGGTCGTCCTGAGATGCATCATGACATACCAGAGTATCCAGGGTTTCCGCCTTGGGCAAGACCGAGGTTGCCAGAGATACCAAGGTTTCAGAAGGTTCCACCATTGCCCGGGATACCAGATTTTCCCCCGGTTAAGTTTCCGGAGTCTAGGTTCGAGCAACCAGGAGTTGCTTCACCTTGGGTAAGGCCCGAGGAATCAATGGGAACACCACTAGGAAGAAGACCTGGAGAACCAGCAATGAGTCCTGAGAATGTTTGGATGTGGTCTCCACAGTGTGGTGTACAAGGTTATATAGATTGTCTTAGTAAAGGAGAAGTAGGATTTTTCAATGCCTCGAGTGAGAAGCGCAAAGATGCTGTTTGGGGCATAGAAGTAAGTGATCCAGATCTTGTTAGTGCTGAGATTATTAAGTTAAAGACTAGAGACAAAATAAAGATCTTGGTTACAGGATTGACTGATCCAGATGTAGCACAAATTGTTATTGTCTGTGTATTCATGGCAACTTATAAAATTACAGGCTATCGTTCTGTACCTTATCCCAGAGGTTCTGGTTATGATACTACACATGAGAAAAAGATCCCTATCAAGAGGATGGATACTGTTGATTGTGGCTGTATTAATATAACAATGCCTTGTGAATGTTTGGGGATTGCTGATCCACTAACCTGGAATTACGCAGGAAGTATTGACACAATAGCTCGTAATGGTTCTGGAACAGTTGCAGTACTTGGTGGAACAGGACCATATTCTTGGACTGTGAGTGGAACAGGTTTTACACTTGATCATTCGATAACCGTAGGGTTATCCAATACTCTTAATGCAGATAATACAGCTTGTGGGTCAGCAGAAATTACTGTAACCGATAAATGTGGTCAGACAGTTACTGGTTATATAAGAGAGACAGATAATAGTCATTGGCAAGCACAAGCTGGAGAGGTAAATCAATGCAAATTGGCTGGAGGTACTGGTAGTTGGTATCAGAGTGGAAGTCCAGCTCCATTAAGAAGGCGTGTTGATGTTATAGTTGGTAATCGTAAGATGCATGTACTTGTAAATGCTGCATCAAGTACTACTGGTGGATGTCCAGGTAAGACTTGTGAAAACGCTAATTATGGTTCTGGCTATACCAAATGCTCTGATTATTGTGAGTTCAAGGCACCTGTCATTGGTTGCATTGAGTGTGCAACCGGATATAATCCACCAGGATGGTCTGTACTTGGACCTTGGAATTGTTTAGGCAGAGATATAGTAGATTGTGGTGATGACACTTGGCAATACGTACATTGCGCTTTTACGGAACGGATAACTAACTTTATATGGGTATGTGACTAATATGAAAACACTCAAACAAGTAATAGCTGCTTACAGCGAGAAAACCTTGAATGAATCTATTAATGTTTATAATAGTTTAGCTCTATCTGGTTATACTATGCAAGATCTTGAGGTTAGAAACAAAGCGATCTTAAATCAACAGAGGAATTTTCAAATAGAGGACGAAAAGGTTATGAAGGAGCAACAACGACAGGCAAAGAAAAAACAAGCAGCATACAATCGTATCGCTCCAAGATGCCCTGAGATTGATTGCAATGAGGTATTAATACTCTATACTATACGTAAACCCAAAGGACCAGCAAATATTTATGGTTATAAGTCTTTATATTCCTGTAGTAGTGATACTTGTTTTTATGAGAGATATGGACACCAAACCTCAGATGAATTATACTCAGAGCTTTTAGAAAAGGAGAAAGATAATGGCAGTTAACAATCCAGGATACAGTACCGGGAGACCAGCAGGACCTGTCTGGTCCTATGGCAGAGATCCTAATGATTATCGTGATATGCTTCAGTTAATGGAAAGGTCTCGGGCTATGTCAGCGACAGATATAGACGTTGCTGCTGCACTCGAAGAAGGCAGACAAGAGCGACATGAAGCAGGAATTGAGCAACAAATATTAGGGCGTGAGCAACAACAGTCTCAGTTTACCAGTGACCTTGGTTTGAGGACAAGACAGATTGGACTTGTCGAAGAGGAATGGGCGAAGAAATCTCTGCAATATGATATAGACCTTGAATTCCGTCAGCAGCAGATCAAGACAGCAGAATTAGAATTTGAACAAGCAGAAAAAGAATCACAGCTTTATAGTCAATTTTATAGTGAGTTAGAAAGATTGATTGGTGGAAATATAGTAGGTAAATACCCTGGTGGTTATACCAGAATATAGGAGAATCAAATGGCGCTACGAAACCCATTTAAATTAATACAGTCATTCCAAGCTCTTAAAGCTATGATGCTGTTTATCGAGGAATTAAAAGAGTCAGGTAAACCAGGAGGTCCTGCTAATCCTTTTGATACACTTCTTGGACGAAAGACAACTTCCTCTGGTGGTCCGGCAAAACTCACACGGGAATATAAACTAGCCAAACAGGAAAGCAAAAGAAAGTACGATGCTGGAGTAGTAGCTCGTAGAACCTATAATGATAGACAACATGTAGCAGCATCACAGTATTATGCACAACAACGTAAGATAGGCAGAGCCAGAGGAAGTGGTTTCTCTATGCTTGGTACAAGTGGACCTAGACTAGCTGGTGGCGCTACTATTAGAGAGAAACTTAATATGATGGAAGCAGCAGATGATATCAGATCCAGATTTCCTCAAGAAGTTCTGAAGGAGAAATCTAGACAACGACAGATAGACAGAGATGACTGGGATCGAAGACGAAGGTATAAACTGGAGCAAGAACTGGATAAAGACTATAGAAATTCGCTTAGTCAACCTCCAGAGTCTATACCAAGAGCAACTGGGCAAACAGCCTATGATCTTATAGGTAATTATAATGAAAGAATAATAAATCCATTGGGAGATGATTACTCAATAGATCCCATAGAGCTTTTACCGGAAATTTACGAGTAAAATATTCGAATTTTGAATATTTAACTAGGAGAAAAAACAATGGCAAGAGGTTATCCACAATTCGGAGGTTATAGTAATTATCTGAGCTTAGCACAAAGTGTCGATGAAGATGCTATGAGTATCAGTGACTATGCAAAGCTGTCTATGGATATGGATAGGAACAGGCGACAGGAAGAAAACCAGGAATTTAACCAAGACGCTAAGACTATTCAAATGATGCTTAAGAACTATCACGATACAAAAAGTCTTACGCTTAAGCAACATATAAGTGATGCTATGCGAGCGTATTGGCCTAAGGTTGATCCTAAGTTTCACTCAGTGCTGGCCCCGATACTTGCAGGATCACCATTGGACGAAGAGGTGGAAAAAGAAGAATACTGGGATAGGAACGCAAAGCCTAGACCAAGAAAACCTATCAAGCAATCGGATCAAGAACCCGAGGTATATAATCAGGAATTAGCTGAGTTTCATTTTGCTGATTATTTGTATGGGAGACTTAGAGATACATACTTTGGTATTCCTATAGGTCCGCTCAAGGAATCCCTTGTATTAGGAGAGGATATCGAAGGTAATATGCGATATGTGGTTAAGTTTGAGGATACTCCAGCCAGAATGGTTACCTCTAAGGGATTGAATTTTGCTAAGATAGAAAAAGATAAAGGTCTATTGTCTGGGAGCATAGATCAAAACGATCCTGTGTTGTGGGGTATGCCAACTACTATATCACATGGCCAAGATAAACATACAAGTATTAGCCGGACCGATCTGCTTACGGGAAGAACCACACTTGAAGTAGAAAAGACTCCTAGTTTTACTGGAGCTATTCCGGCAGAGAGACTAACTCCTGAGCCCGAGGAACTTACTGCGGTTATCAATGCTATGAATAATAACTTTGATGTCAGCACGATTAAGGCTAAAGATGGTAATATGGGTATGCTGGCGTATAAAAGTATATACGAGGAGATAGTAGAGGAGATCGAAAAGACAGAAACTGGTTTTTTTAAAGTAGTAGGTTTCGGTAAACAAACTGGTGTTGACGAAAAGAGGCTACGATATCTTATCTATGATAGTTTTGAGGGGCGTTGGCCAGGTAGACAATTCAATATCAAGTGGGGTAGATCAGGTAAGACGGAAGAAAAACCTGAAGGAGTAGAAAATCAGCACACAAAAAAATATCCCTTTGGTAAAGGTACGAGGATTTACTCTGCTCCAGGACAGTTATACGGTGTAGCCAGATACAGTACGGATATATATGGTCAACGAGGAAAATATGAAGGTATTGCTCAATTTGTCTATGACAATGTAGGACAAATTATTTATCGTCAGCATGATGGCCGACCATTGATGTCAGTGAATGCTTTCGAAGGTATGTTAGCTCGAAAAAACTATGGTCCACTAACAGAGTGGTCCGAACTCCAAGAATGGGCAGAGACTAATTATGGCACTAAGTGACGCGGATATATTTGATACTGGAGGAAGAAATTTAGGAACCAGAAATCTGGGTGATGCCAGTACAGAAGAAGATACCGAAGACGCTATAGATAGACAGGTCTTCGATCAGCAACCAAAGGAAATAACTGCTCTGAGTCTTCTAGGAGAAGCTCTGTGGGAACCGGTTAAAGAATCTTGGGAGTTGTTAGAGAAAGGTAGAGCCTATGATCGTGTCAAACCTTTCACAACATTTGAGAAAAGTCTTGCTCAGTTTCCTAGAGCTATGGGAGTGTATGGAGTAGGCAAAGAACTCGGACTTGAAGTTTTTTCCGGTAGGAGTGCTCTAACTCCAGGACAGAGAAAAGCTTTTTTGGAGTTGGATATATACGAGCAAAGTATATCTATCTTGCTGAGCACTGTTGAAACTATGGTAGGAGTTTTCGCTGGACCAATCGTAAAGGGACTAGTCTTTGCAGAAAAACAACTTGCTCATAAACCTCTGAAATGGATAGGTAGAAAAGTAGCCAAAAAGATTCGTAAAGTTCCTACAGATCCTGAGACCATAAAACCATTTCTAAAGCCTTTTGATTATAACAAGTCTGCTATGGATAATCTTAAAGCCAAGGGTCTAGATACTGAAGAGTCCACAGCTATTTTAGATGTTATGCAAGGAAAAGATTCGATTAGACTTAGAGATGTGTTCCTCAGCAAAGCTGGACAGGGTGAACCTATGAAAGGTTTAGATCCCTCATCAGCATATAAATCTATGATCGAGACTGTACCTGTAGCAAGGACCAAATTGCGTAAAGCCTCTACTGGAGTAGAGTATATGATAAGACCAGAGATCAGAGATAGTTTAAATCATACTCGATTACGTACTGCCCATCATAGAAAAACCATAACTGATGAGATAGTAGGACTCAACATAAAAGGATTACAAAGAACAAAGACATTAATAAGGAGACTTAATAGAAAGCCAGGAGAAACGGCACAGAAATTAGCTAATAGACCCAATGAGGAATGGGCAGAAGGATTTTTCAATGCTCAGATACAAAGATACTATGAACCTGATGATGTCTTGGGTAGGATTAAAATAGGTGAGGCCTCGGATGAACTTGTTGCTGGGTTTATTGCCAGTGCTGTAGAGAATCCTCATGTAGCTAGAGCTGCAGCAGGACCAAGAGGTATATGGTTTCCCAGGTATATGGCTCCTATACGGTTTGTAATGGGTACAGGAGGAGAAAGAACTTATGGTGTAAGGTCTATAGTACAGGATAGGGTCATAGATGCCAGAGGTAATATAGGTCATGGCGCAGTTGCAGGTATACTGAGGTTTGGTAAAATAATGGAGAAAGAAGGTTTGATTACTAACCTTAAGATTACTTCAAGCAAAAAGATTAAAATGGCAGCAGTAGAAGGATTCAAACCTAAGGTTGTCAGACAAAGCATGAAGGTGCTTAAGACTCTTGATGAATATGCTGGAAAAATGCTTGCTGTTACTGATGAAGCGGAACAGTTATTATTGCGCCAGAAGCATACTGGTTTACTTGATCAGGCTATAAATGGTAAGGTAGATGGTAAATCTCTGAAACCGATACAAAAAGAAGCAGTGGGTAAGTTTATAAAGTCCTGGCAGCAAATGGCTGATTGGATGTACTCAGACCAGTTGACTTGGCAAATTCCTAGGTTATTTGAACAAGCCGGAATAAGACTCACACCTGAAGGCAGCAGAGCTGTGGGCAGAATGATGCAGGAACAATTACCAGAAATTAGCAGATTGTTTCTGGGTGAGCGATTAAGCTATCCGGAGAAGCTTATAGGAGCACAAAAGATACTTGGAGGGTTTAAGGCTAAACTTGCTGGCTTTACTGATGATCATCCTTGGTTCGAGGTAAAAGGAAACGAACTTAATAAAGGTCTAAGAGCACTGGAGTTTGAGTTAACTATGGCCAAGCCTGGAAGCGATAAAGGTTATATGTCATTGCTGGAAAGTTATATGCCTAGGTATTCTAAGAAACGAGACACAAATTTTATGAATAAAGCCTATGAGGTATTGGGAACTAGGCTCAGACGTGCTACTCATACCTTTGGCAGAAAGCTAGACAAAGGCGAAATGGAAGTAACTTTTGAGCAGATGTTTGCAGGTAGACTTAACAGTCATCTCAGAATGAAATATCTTTATCCTGTGGTAGATGAAGCAGCAAAGTTCGGAGAAACTCTACCACCTACATGGCAAAAAACTATAAGTCATTTTTTAGGTAGATCAATGGGTCAACCTACTGTAATGGATGAATGGGCAGCGGATATACTTACGAACGCTAATAGTTATATGCAATGGGTTCCAGGTATTAAGTATAGACAGTTTAATACCTCAGATATACAGAGATATGCTCAGAGGTTAGCTAACATAACCTATGCTTCGGGTATAGCCTTTAGGCCTTTTACGGCTATGAGAAATTTACTACAACCTATAATTACTGTTCCAGCAGATCTAGGTGGGCTAAGAAGTTATCCCCATGTGGCTTTTGGTTATGCAGATCTGATTACTCGGCCTGAGGTGCGAAGGATACTTAAAGAGGCCCGAGTTATAACTGAGTATGCTCCGGATATACTTGAACTTCCTAAGATATTACCATTTAAAACTAAGGGATGGCAGTTACCAAGACCTGCTAAGGGAGGCAAAAAATACGTTGGCATAGGATTCACCGAGGCCTTTAAGTTTGGTATGACAGCTTTCAAAGCTGCCGACAGAACCAATAGATGGGTTACAGGAGCTGCGGCACTACGCAAGTGGAAGAGCAGAAGTCATTTGCTGGAGAAGAACGATAACTTTAAAACCTTCGAAAGAAGAATGGGATTAACTGGTAGAAACCCAGACGTTCGAGATAAGATCATGGACGATCTAAGAGCCGCGAAAGCTGCAGGTAGAAACTACGACGAGGTAAGAAATTATTACCTTCGGGATGTAGTAGGTGATACTCAGTATAAATATGGTACTGCTGATAGCCCACAATTCATTGGCTGGGGTGGAGTAGGTAAAACAGCTTTTACCTATCAATCTTGGTATATGAACTATGGTGCTCTGGTAACAAAGATCCTGCGGACTGGTACTGGTCCTATGAGAGCCCAGAGAATGTTGAATCTGGCTATGTCTGCTGCTTTAGCTGGAGAAATTATGTCCAGAGCTTGGGGAGTAGCAAGAGCAAGGAAGGCTGTGGCTGCTGGTCCTTTCCCTGGCAACCTTCCTGTGCATCCTGCAGTTGAAGTAATAGTAATGGCATTAACTAATATTGTTAAAGCCGGTAATCTTTTATCTGGTATGCCTACTAAGGGTCAAGTAAAACAAGGTAAAGCATTGCTTGAAACTCCTATGCCCGTAGTAGGTAAATTTGCTGTAGACATAATGAGTACAGGTCTTGCCGTTACTCCTGGTGGTGTTATGATTCGAAAGCTCGCAAAAGAATCTCAACGAGATGATCCGAGTCTGTTCAGAGGATTGATGGAAATGCTACCACCAGAGAAATTAGAAGAACAGGTTACTCCTTTTCAGTTTTTTGGTTTGAGGGAGTAGGGGTAAGACCTTTAACATATGTTGTATCTACAAGATCTAGTTGCTGAAGACAGGTTTTACAGAGCCAACTAGCGTTATAAAGATAAAGCATAGCAGTAGAAGTACCACAACTTGCACAACGATAAGTAGTACTGTTAGCAATTACGTACTTTAACTCATCTATATGTTTTCGTCGAGTTAATTCTTCAAATTTTGAATATTTAACTGGGTTGGTAAATTCCTTGCAGAGTGGAACAAAGCACGTACCATGATTGTCTACATAAAGCCAACCTCCAGGAACTCTAAGAACATAAAGATTAGCTTCCTTAATCTTTGTATACTCATGTAATTTCATACTATAAAGATTAGTTCGAATTTTTTGCTCTGATGATTTCTTCTCAGTTTTCTCATCATGTCTACCCAACTCATACATACCCTGGCATGTGTTACAGCTTCCGTATTTCTTTTGGAGTTGCTCTACGTGTTCAGTGATTGTTAGTTCGGTCATATCTCTCCTCCTTTTTTATTTTTTCTATACAGCTCCCTACTAGATTTTCTCTCGGGGACATTAAGATAGTCGATTATCTCATTTTGGAGTTTAAACATGGTTTTAATCTCATCTCTAGTAAGATACCACTTTATTATTGTCCGCCCTCGTTTACAGGACATCTCCCATGCGTGTGGAGCACCAAGTAAGTCTTTAATCATTTCTACTCGTTGACGTGTGTTGTATGGGCCGTGAATGTGAGTGCTCATTGTGACACCTCCTCTGTTGGTTCTTTCTCGTTTCTCTCTACAAGGATAGTTATCCAGATATCCCCATCTCTATCTTGAAATACCAACATCTTATGTATCGTTAAATTGTACTGGTGTCTCCACTGGTTCAATACCTTCTGACAATGCGAAGTTGCTCCCTTTACGATTTTGTATTCTCCAAGCCTATATTTTTTCATTCTTCTTTCTCCTTGTTATTCCAATCCCATGTTAGCCAATCGGAAGGTCTGTGAAGATCGGATGTTATTGCATTTTTTTTTGTGATAATAGGAGTAATTAAAGAAGCACTATCTTCAAGGTTATTAATACTAACTTCAACGTCAGCCAAATCTGGATGTTCAACTATCATAAGAAATTCGTCATTCATTACTGGAATAATTTCCAGAACCTTTGTTTCTTTTGGCATTCCAAGAACTTCTTTGAGTAGCCAACCTGTAATTTTAAATTTTGCTATTTTACTCATTCCTTCCTCCTTTTGTTAGTCTTGTGTCTGATGATTATTTTATCTCCCACAGAAACACACTCTGCTCGGCCCAACATCTCACAACTCCTTATAATAGTCTTAAGCTCTTCTGGTGTTGTGTGCATCCAGTTCATTTGAAACAACTCATCAAAAGATATTTCTTTAAGTTGTCGGAGTTGACTTAAAACTCTGTCAGTATCTACTGCCAGAAACGACCTACCATGAGCGGATAAGGCTCTTGATGCTGTACGCAGCACCTCTTCCAGCAAGGTAATAGCTTGTTCCATATCACTTGGACGAATGATAAGTTTACTTGTTTCGGCAACTGACAGTACCATAGCTACTTTAAGTACTATGACGTGAATGCGCTCGAGATATCCATGCAGTCTATCATCTCGGGTACGCTTAACTACTGCGTCTAGACCATAGTACCATTCCTCATACATCTTTAAGGCCTCAGGTTCAAGCACAAACTCTCCTACAAGATGAGCTATACGAGCCAGATCTAAGCTAAGCGCTCGATAGAGGGCTGGATCTGGTATAGGTGGAATAGGAACACGCTTGTATTTGTCAAGCCCGGATACTAAAACAAACCTGGAGGTAAAGCCTCCACCAATAGCCTCGGGCGGTAGGTTAGTGCTCATCCACGAGGGTGTAGTTGCCATAAGACAGTTGATACAAATTCCAAGAAGCTTGTCTTCACCCTGTCCGGAGGTTTTGTATGTCCAATCCTCATGGGAATCGTAAAGATCAGTTAGAACTTCTATCATAGACTTAGGGTCTACAGCAAGAAACGAGCTAAGTTCTTTGGAGATTATAACCAGAGGACACTGAACCTTGGCTTTGCCCTTATAGCGAAAATGAGTTACGAGACTTAACCTTTCCATCTCCTGGGTTAATGCTCGTTTGGTTGGTGAGTCCACAAAGACAGGGATCTGGAGTTCGGTCAATATTCGCTTGGCAAACCCCAAGGGTGCGCCCTTGCGGCACTTGCCTGGAGGAGCTACTATCAGTATATACAGATTGGGGTAAATGGTATCAAGACCAAAAGGTACCCATACTCTGCGTTGAAGAGCTGAAGCAAGAATAGAGATACCACCCCACATCCAGAAGGTACGAGGACTCTCAGTTTCCTCTACATAGTCGAGAAGAGATACAAGCCAGTTAGTGCAACGACGAGGAGTAGGAGAGGTCATTGGGTCATGACTCCATAGAAGTTTCTTTTGTTGCTAAATGAAAAATACATACCGTAAGGATTAGTAGTAATAAGTTGTGGGGAAGCATTATATTTAAAGTCATCTGGAATATCCTCAATCGGAATCCAAATGTAATCTGCACGAATTGGAGGATAGGTCTGATCTATTTTATCAAAGACTTCTTGCATTAACTCAAGGGATAATACTCTTGGAGCAGGTATTGAATAAATTACCTTGGGTATATACGGAACAACCAGACCTCCGGCAAACATGAGTCCGAGCTTACCTAAGCGGTCTAAGAAATCTCTACGAGTAAGTGTGTTCATTTTCAATACTCCTTCCAGGGTAACATAGCTGGTCGATTAAGATATTTTACTGTTGGTTCCAAAAAATAGTGCTTAAGAACAGCTTCATAGTCCGCGAGGATAGTCTCATGGATAGTACAAAGATTTGGAGCAGGTATTGAATAAATTACCTTGGGTATATACGGAACTAGGATACTACCAACCAATATAAGTCCAAGCTTACCTAAACGATCTATGAACTCTCTACGTGTGAGTTGGCTCATCTTCGATCCCCTTTCCGAGTATGTTCTGTAGATCTATATTATAGTCCTCTAGAGGATACCAGGGTGGAATAGGTTGCTTGTCATTTGGTTGGCGCCAAAGTCTATATTTTCTGGTACAAAAATAAGTAGCTATTTGCTGATAGTCTGAGCCAATCTTTCTATAGATTGATGCATTATTCGGGCAATTTTTGCAACCAGTGACACGGATTTTTTTATCCTGTGTTATATTATGTTCTGAGTTCATCCAAAAACCCTCCTATGTCTGCTGTCATCTGTCCCCAATTATGTCCTATCTTGAAGTCACAAGGGATAACAAGTTCACGGACTATAGCTGGCATAGTACGATCTCGGACCTGGATAGGAGTTTCCATAATAGCGGTGATTGCTTTAATAGCTCTAGGCACATCCTTTGGATCAAGCTGACATACTACCTCATCATGTACATTAAGCAACACATCCACATATTCTACCTCGTCCTCTATACGTTGAATTGCTACCTCAAGCATCTCACCTACAGTGTTCTGGGGGCTAAAGGCATAGGCAGATCTATACAGGTTGTCGTTTAAGCGCCCAAGGAACTCTCGTTTACGACCATAAGAGCTTATCAAGGTCTTGGTAGTTCGGACCTCGTCTCGGATTGACTGTTGCCACGTAGTAATAAAAGGATTGTTTCTGGCGTGTCTACCCATAAGGTCTTTGCAGACAGAGGCTTTGAATGGAAAACCTTGACCTAGGAGTATGCCTTGTAACTTCATCCAGCCCATACCGTAGTTACCTGCATGTTTTACAGGTTTTCCAATATCCCTTAGTTCCTTGTGCGTAAAACTCTCTCCGGTGATTGGATCCTGATATAAAGCATTTGACTCAAACACTAACTCTGGCTCCAGAGAGAAGAGCATTTTAGTGCTCTCCCAGTGAATATCCCAGCCCTCCTTAAACAACTTGATCTGTCTCATATCTCCGGCTTCATAAGCAACCACTCTGGCCTCTGCTTGCGATAGATCCGAGGCAAGAAGAACTTTCCCAAGATCGGATATAAATATTTGTCTAATCATTCTACCTTCCTCGGACCGAACAGGAATATTTTGTAGATTACCTCCGGAGCCAAAAGGAGATTCCGAGGAACTCAATCTCCAAGTAGAAACAAACCCATAGCTTGTATGGATTCTTCCATCAGTATCTACCGCCATATCAGCATAGGTATTAGATAGCTTGGCATATTTACGATAGCCTAGAATGAAGTCCAGTATCTCAACCTTGGGAAATCTTTTCTTGAGTTTGTATAATGCATCAGCATCAGCAGTAAGCCTACCAGTTTTAAAATGCTCCATAGCTGGTAATGCAAGCTCAGTGTAAAGCAATATCTTCATCTGGACCGAGCTTGCGATATCCCATGTGGAGCCAAGAGATTGGTTTAACTTGGTTTGATAACCTATAGCTTTCTTACGAAACTCATGGCTTAGAGCTTCTTTCTTTTCCAGGTCGATTCTAATGCCGCGTAACATCATAGCAAGGATAGAGGGCATGACACCCATTGTACGCATATATCCATCCCATGTGGCGTTCTCACGGGCACTACGGGTCAATATGGGGTATATTTCACGTGTTACCGTGGTATCTTTGCAATTATATACTGATTCACTTTCATCTGTGCTGGAACCAAGATTGATCTTTCCGGCGTCTTTGTAATAGGGTTCCCAGGTATAGATACTTGTTAGGACATGAAGAGCTTTAGGTAGGGTAGGATAGGTAGCATGGTGACACCACATAGTATCGGCATAGGTGCCTGGCGCACAGCGTAAACCGTAGTAACGTCCGAGAATGGATAAGTCGTATAGTCCTCCTTGAAAGATCTTAAGTACGTCGGGGTCCAGGAATACTTTGGATATAGCCTGCCAGAGCCTTGCTTCATGCTCAATGGTATGAGCGGGTTGAAGATTTTGCAGAATAGGAACTACGAAAGCGTATTCAGGACTTGGGGCAAAGCCTATCATCCAAATGATTGGGCCTTCAGGACGAGGGAACGTCTCAATGTCTACAGAGATCATACTTGCGTGACGAATCATTGCAAGCTTACCCATGAGTTCTCCATAAGGTAGATTGAGATCAAACTTCCTCTCAGGATAGGTAAGCTCTTTGCTATGGCTTTGTTCTATTATCCTTTGGATATCAAACATAAACAGTGGTAAAACATTTTGTTGTCGTCGTTTGCGCTCACCATACAGAGCTTCACTTGGCTCATTGATAAGCCTTTGCACATGGCTCGGATGAAAAGTAATATAGACTTTAAATCCAGGTACAAGAGTACAAGGTAATATACTTCCTCTCCATTTGTTCATACCAATCTTGCCAGTGAGATGATATGTGGCAGGAACACCAAGAGCTACAATAAGATTAGGGTAAGTAGGTCTGAGTTTTAGCTTCTCCAACCATAGACGGAGAATTTCTAAGTGCTCTTCTCCTTCCCAGGTAAGCCTGGTATTGTACTTGTCTTGGTAGTAGTAATTAACCTCATTCTTTGGTGGTTGCTGCATAAAAATGTTGGTAAAAAGTTGTTCTTTGCGTATCAAGCCTTCTTTTGCCATACATCTGTTGTGAAATTGACCAGCTGAGCCTTTGAATGGCTGTAGACGTCGGTCCTCGGTCTCTCCAGGTGCTCCACCTATCCAACATATGGCACTGTCAAGTGGTCCATCTGGAGGAACTATGTTTGTGTATAATCTATCGGGCATTTATGACCTCCTTAAAACTTTAGTAAAATCTAACAAGTCTAAGATGATAAAAAGTATAAGTGTTATTACAAAGACAGAAGTTTTTATCCATTCTCCTTCTATTGCATGATGTGCATCTAAAATCGAAAAAGCTATCAACCATAGTGCTAGTCTCATAATGTCAAATCCTCCTTTCTCCAACCGAGTTCAAGCAAACAGACAAGTGGGCTAGTCTCATTCTCATAATAGTTACCAGTACACGCTATCTGATAGCGCATTACAACATAGCCTTCGGCTTTGAATTTATTCAGTGCATCCGCAAGCTGAGAATGTGTATCTACTTCTACCGATTCAAACTTCGTGAGTAGTTGTGTCATTTAAGTTTTCCTTTATAGGTATTGCTATGATAAATTCATCCAGCACTGAACCATATTTATATGATATTCTCCATAATTTGATAGGTATTCTTGTTTACTATCTGGTCCAGGTTCATAAAGATTACAAAGCGGAGTAAAGCGACCAGCAATACGAGCTTCTTTCGTCGCAAAAACCCCAAGACAATAACGAAACTCCTCTACAACTAAGTCTCTTGTGTCGTTTTGACGTTTGCTCATTATGTAAGTAAACAATCTTATTTTATCACCCGCTTTCATCTCAAGCTCCTTTCCTCCATTTTAGCATCTCCTCATGGTCCTCTGAATAGTCTTTCCAATGGCTTTTCCATTCAGTGGTTCCAGGAGATAACTCACGGAAATCTGGTTTAACACCTGTAGGTTCCTTGGGCTTATCATAATCTCCAACAATCTTCTCATAACCTTTATGACAGTTAAATAAGCTGAGGTCTCGAAAGTTCTCCTTACGTTCTATCATCCACCAGTCAAGTGCGTGGGTAGCCCTAAGACTTTCACAAGCCACACCGAGCATACCGCTTCCGCACATAGGATCGAGGATTCGGTCCCCAGGAGCAGCTACACGTTCCAAAAGCTCCTTGTATATTGCTGGATGCTTTGCGCTTGGATGGTCGGCTTTGATTCTTGGTGTAGGCATAGGTGTTGGGATAATATCTGGAGCACCTTTTAAGCTCAGAACCTTTTTGCCCTTACGAGCATAGACTATTGGCTCATAGCATCGTCCTGGCCAGATGTCTGGATTGCGTGTACGATGTGTTCCCTTTTTGTGCCAGATAAAAGGTAAGCCATTAGTTTCAAAGCCTTGGTTTTCTATTGACTTATATACAAAATCATAATTTACCATACCAAAAAATACCAAGAGAATACTATCCTTACTCATTATATTCCACAAAGTCTCAAGCCGCGTTGGAAATTGTTTGTTGAAATCCTCGGGATCATCTTCGTAGCTTTCTGTTCCTGTATAACCGGTGTTCGAACTGACTTTATCAAAACCCACTCCCCAGGGTGGATCAAACATAATGATGTCGAATAAACCTGTGAGTTTAGGTAATTGATCTTCCATAGAACCAAGCAGGATACGTCTGTCATACTCCATGAGACGATCCTCAAGTTTTTCTTTCTCGGATTTTTGAGCTATGACCGGAGGTAGAGTATCGGGTTTACGCTCGGTATCTGAGTCTATACCATACAATGCTGCTGTTTGATCTATGGCTATATCCTGAAGTGGTTCTTGCTTGGCTATAGCCTTGTCTAATGCTACTGTTCGTTTCAAACTTTCCTTAATACGTTTTACTATTTTCTTTGCTTCGGTTTTGTTCCGAGCTTCTGCTACCTCTGGTATTTCCTTTATCCAAAAGGCAAGTTCAAGATCCTCGGATATATTTCCTACACTCTTACCGAGACGTTCAGCTGTGTCGGCTATAGTATGACCTCCGGAATCAGTACCCGCTACAGCTGCACCTATTTTACCTTGGTAGAGTTCATGAAGTTCCAGAACAGCCAAAGCTTTCTCAGAAAAGGTCAAGTCTACTCGTTGAACATTTTCCTCAAGTTCAATGACTTTCAGGAGTGCATCTCCTTCAGGTGTGTTAGCTCTAAGTACATACTCGTAATCCACTCCCGCTAAGGCACAGGCTTTGAGTCTACGTTCTCCGATTACGAGTTCGAGCTTAGAGTCCTTGCGCTTGATGCATATTCCAGGTTGAAGCTGTCCATATTGAAGGATGCTCTGAGATAATTCTCTGATATCAACAGGCTTAAACTCCCTACGGTTACGATCAGGTAGAACTATTACTTGATCTACAGGTATGGAATAGATTTGGGTAGGGGTCATAACGTAGTAGCCTCCTTAGGAGATAGAAGCATTGGCTTTTTGGACTTCATTGCATGTTTCCAACCATGAATAAATGCAGATGTATAGAGATATTTGGCTGATTCAATAGTTAATCGACTGCTTGAATCAGTTTTTAGTAATCCCGCAATCCACTCCCAATGATCTTCTGCAAGGTTTTCTACTTCTGTTCTTATTGGTCTTTGTGCAATTGGTTGTACTCCCATCTAATCTCCCTTCAAGAGCTTTTTCAGCTCCTCTAATGAACCTACTCCGAGTTCCTCCGTAACCCGAACAAGTTCTTGTTGTTTAATTTCCTCACGCATAAGCGCAGCTTTAGTCAAGCGGGTTGACTTAGCCTTTCGGATACCTTTCGTTTTCGTACCACTTTTCTTCAACGGAGTCTTCCTCATCTCCTCTATGATTTTCGCTACCCGTTCCTTTTCCTTCTTCAATTTGTTTATGAAGTCCGAGAAGGTCAATTCGCTTGGGGCCAAGCCTATCACTCTGATCAAGTTGTTCATCTATAATCTCCTTGAGTGCCTCTAACTCGGTTAGTTTTAATTGTTCTCTATCAGGAGCAAGTCGTATAGCTACTCCTACTGCTTGTCGTAGAAACTCTGTTCGTCGTCCATGTCCAGGCATAACCTGAACCCACTTACCCCAGACAGATCTCGGCAAGCGGAAGTGTATATCCTTGTGTCGTGGCATTAAGTAGACTCCTTTAAACACCCACAGGATATTAATTGCCCTTTGCACTTAGGACAATGTTCGACGTCACAGCCAGGATGATGGCTGTAACCATGTTTAATTCCACAGTCATGACAACGACCGCTTGGCTCATTAAAGTGTTCTGTTGATGTAGGTATCTTTGTACCATCTGGAAACTCAATGATTGTATTTACTGCGCAGTTATCTACTACTTTCATGTCCTCAAAACAATGATTACAAATCATTCTCCTTTCTCCTTCTTTCTATGAATTATACGTCCTTCACCAGTTTGATGTGCATAACACTGACTCTTGAGATAGCTCAGTGCTCTACCAGGAGATCTGTACATCAGATGCTTAAACCTGGGTAACTTGGCTGAATCTATATAATGAACATAGTATTTGGTGTTGATGGTTGAGTGAACTTCTCCATTGTTGACGATAGCCAGTATCTCGAACTTTAGTTTGGGCATTCAAATCTCCTTTTTTATTGGATACTTAAACCTTCTCATTGCTTCATAATGTATTCGACATTCAAGTGTATGACCTGTGTTTACCTCAGGTTCTCATTTATCGAAGTCACAATTACATTTTATCTTATTATGTTCGAGTTCTTTTACAATTTTTTTGATTTTTGCTGTTTTGTTATACATTTTAGATCTCCTTTTAGATTTAGAAACCTCATCGCTGCATGAGAAAAAGAACAAGTCATCTTTCTCCAACAAGGTTTCTTAGTTTAGGAACTGCATATTAAAACATCTATATGTTCGATTCAGTCAGTTAATAAACGCAGTGTGTTAGTCAATGAAACAAGAGAGGGCGAAATGATAAGCCTACCTTGGGGATTAGATGCGGGAATAGTTCTGTCCTCATCGCCGTCACCCCTGGGACTCCACTCACCTACCTCAGCTCACCAATTCCGTCCCTTCTTGTGTTTAAGCTTAAAAAGGTGTATCGTCGTCAGACAATGTCCCATTCTTCGGGGTATCATCTACTGACTCTCCCACAGGTCTCGGCTTTGACCAAGGTTGTACAACGTTAAACCTTTGACTGGTTTTTTTGCTTTGAGTAGTAGTAACCTCAACCTCAGCCATTGTATTAGACCGAAACTCGAGTTCATTTCCTGTCACCTCGGAGACATTATTGAACGCCTTACAGAAATCACTTAGAAAACCAAGATACTGGTCTTCCCAGGTCTGCCCCAATTTGTTTCTGCCTTGAGCATCATGCGCATTGGGGATAGCAAGTTTTATGTCCAAGGGTCTTCCATTCCA
>SDBV01002549.1_pt1 | contig 27196 bp, 27 predicted proteins | sample 2277081 | NCBI WGS metagenome assembly SDBV01 (sample SAMN10402039, study PRJNA504765) | marine sediment metagenome | isolation source: marine sediment core GS10_PC15, 223 cmbsf | place: Arctic Ocean: Southern Knipovich Ridge | collected 2010 | reverse complement strand
CCGACATGCGTGTGGCCGATTTCTTCGTTCAGACTGGTGCTCTGAAGGAGCACGAAGGAGACGGAGAGCGCCCAACGGTAAAGGCCACGGCATCCAGTAACGCTATCGACCTAGAGGCCGACCGATTCACCGCGACAGCCCTCAAGCAGATGAAGGAAGGCTTCACGGGCAAGCTAATTTTCCTAAACCATAAGTATTCTGTACCCGACGACGTCTTTGGTGTCGTTGAGAAGTCCGAACTCGTTAAGCGAGACGGCCGTCTCGACCTAGACATGGACATCGGCGTGGAGATGAACAACCCACGGGCCGTACAGACCTATCAATACATTGTCAACGGAACCCGGCTTGGCGTTTCGGTTGGCGTCATCGTCACCGACGCTGAGAAGTCGGAAGATGAAGACGCTTACGGTACGGCAATCTTCGACATCAAGGGAGTCATTCCTCTTGAGGCTTCCGTCGTTGGTATTCCAGCAAACCAGACGGCCTGGACACGAGAAGCCATGAAGTCACTTTACGCGCGCGGTGCCGTTGACCTAGACGAAGCGGCGGTCGAGGCGCGGCCGTGGCTCAAGACCGTCATTCGAGCTAACAGCGTGGCCGACGAGGAGGACGAAGATATGGGTAAGAAGCCAAAGAAGGAAGAGGACGAGATCGAGGACTCCACCACAGAGGAGGACGAGATCGAGGACTCCACCACAGAGGAGGACGAGATCGAGGACTCTAGTGAAGAGGATGAAGTCGAACCAGAAACCGATGATGTCGATCCGGACGAGACCGAAGACGAGCCGGATGAGACCAAGGGTGAGGAGACAGACGAAGTCACGGCAGACTTCGACGATGACATTGCCGCTGATGAGGCGTCCGACATGCTCATCGACAAGATGTTCACCGGCCTATATGTTGCGCTCAACAGCCTCATTAAGATTCTCATGAACACTGACATTGGTGTGGGTGAGCGAGACAAGGAGGGTTCTGAGGTTATCAACGATTGGACGAAGTTCATTGGTGACACTTGGAGCGAGACCATCGAGCACCTGAACGAGAAGGAATTGGATGACGATGCCGCAGAGACCTACTCCGTGGCTAGCCGTCTACACGCCCGTCTTGCTGACGAAGGCGTTGACTGCGAGGTAGCAAGTCTCGAAGCCGTCAACGAGAAGGTCGCCCAGATTAGCACGGCGGCTGTGACTATCGCCGAAGAGAACACCAAGCTCAAGGAGGAGCTTGAGCAGAAGGTCAATGGCCTAAAGCTCATGGAGCAGGTCATGGAAGAATTGATGAAGCTGCCTCTGCCGACCGTGACAACGCGGACGGACGAAGTGGCACAAAGCCTTGCGGAGAAGTTCCCAACGCTAGACAATAGAGTAGTAGCACGTATGGCTCGCTACACGCGGCCAAAGTAATGCTTCCTACACGGAACGGAGGATAAAAGCAATGACTGACGAACTAAGTGGAGTCTTGGAGCGCCTGGAGGAAATCACGAAGGGTCTGCAAGGACTAAGCCAGCCCCCGACTGCTGCCGAGGCAAACGACAACGAAGATCACCCGGAAGGTGGGCAAATTCGCGGCGTTGCGCGTGCCCGATCTCTGGAAATCGAACAAATGCGGGAAAAGGCCATGGCTCTACCGCCAGCCCAACTCAAGGCCGCTATCCGCGACCAGCTTGAGTACGGCTCGGAGCAAGGAGCAGGAATTCCGTTCCAAGCCTGGGCCAACTCCCACACTGCTTCAAAGATCGTTGAGGACGTGGAGTTCGCCAAGTTCATCGACACGACCAGCGGTAACGTCCTGATTCGTCAGGACTTGGAGCCGCTAATCTTTGCGGCATTCGTCCGACGCTTCCCGGCATTCGCACGAGTCGACAAGACGCCTGCGAATGGTCTCGTGCACACCTTCCAGCGCACGGACGTCCGCCCGGTAGCGACGTACATTGCAGAAGCGGCCGCCGTTCCGGACAGCCAGAGCGTCTACACGCGAGCAACCAGCAACATCTCTGTGCTTGCCCTGCGTGTGGGTACTTCGCTCAAGCAGTCTCTATCGGTAACTGCTGGTGGAATGCCGTGGGACACGGAGCAGCAGGAGATCAGCTTCGGCATTGAGGCCATCGCTGCTCAACTTCAGCAGACGTACCTACAGGGTAACTCCACCGTCGTCGGTGGAACCCTGAACACGGTCGACGGATTGTTTGACGCTAACTCGTTCGACGGACTTCGCCGAACAATTCCGGCGGCTAACATCCGCGCCCTTGGTACCGACACTATCCTGGAAGGTCTCAACCAGGCCGACGCCCTCTCTGTCAACAACGGAGGAATGTCCAGCGTCGTTATGATGCGGGTCACCGATGGCGTCCAGTTTGAGAACGAACTCCAGCCGTTCCGCCGCTTCATCGAGAGCGAGCGGGTCGAAGTTGTTCCGGGTCTGCCGAACGCGACCGGCGTGAACCTTTCCGGTTCCGGCGTCGTTCCCGTCATCAAGGTGCCGGGCGCAGACTGGACAGTCTATACGGTAGGGGCCGACGCGGGTATCAGTGACGCCTACGTCCTTGACGAGAGCGTCATCACGATGCCGTACCTCGGAAGCGATACGCCGACCGTCATCGAGCTTCCGCTTGGTGTCACCGGCGCGCTGACCAAGCTGTACATGCTCGTAGGCATGTTCGGAGTGGCCGTCCGAGTCCCGAACTTCATCGCCAAGTTGCGTGTGACCTAATCCGCGTAGATTTCTTTAGGAGGAATTCATAATGGCTGACGAAACAGTACACATTAACGCCAAGCAGCGTGTCGAAAAAGGCGAGCGTAGCGTGCTACTTTGTGGTGAAGTACGCGCTGGAGCAAAGGTGTCTGGCGATCTAGAGCAGGTCACATGCGATTCCTGCATCGACGCCGCTAAGTAACGAAAGTGGAGGTAACATAACATGGGTGACAAGTACGGAGCCGGATTGCAACAGACTGTCGTTACGACCAACGCTGGGCCAGACGGTAGTGACGCTGTTGGAGAGTTGTTGGGCGTAGCCGTCGTCCGTGGTAAAATCTATGATATTCTATTCGGCCATGGTGCGGTTCCGGCCGATACGATAGTTCGATGGGAAGTCATGCGCGCAGGCACGGCATCGGCAACTGGCTCGGCCGCAGTCGAGAACCCTCTTGATCCAGATGCACCAGCATCAAACCTGGTGGTAGAAGAGGAAATCACCGCCAGCGGAACTGTCCAGGCCGATAGCCAGGTACTCGACTTCGATCTGAACCAGCGGGCGACGTTCCGGTGGGTAGCAGCGCCGGGCGGCGAAATAGTTGTCCCCGCTGTCGCCACGGAGTCCTATTTCTTCAACGCTTCTAGCGGAAACTATGCTGGCATCGCGCGGGTCACGGTTCACTGGGAGGAGTAAAATCTCTAATGGTTAATCGTCCTTCGGAGGGCGGTCGTTTTGGGAAGGCACCCGTCATCCTGGAACGTACCGCCCCCCGTCGCGTTAAGAGTTCGTTTGAGATTGTAGGGCCAACGTTACCGGGACAGGAATCCGGTGGTGATATGCTCCAATGTGTTCACGGCGGGGAACATTGGGTAATCAAACCCGGCTCTGGAATCAAGCGGGGCTTCTGCCTAAAATGCAATGGCCCGACTTGTGGCAAGAAAGCCTGCGAGACGCGATGTTTGCCGATGGAAAAGGCCATGGAAGACATGGAGCGCGAGGCGCGTCAAATAGATATGCGTGGGGCTGTCTTACTATAAAAGGCTTGCCTCAACCTAGGTGTAGGGGATAAGCCATGCCAAACCCAGTTACCGACTACGAAGCTCTAATTGATAGTGCAGTGGCCAACCGCACAAGGGACAACGTCCAAGCGGTTAAGGACAGCTTCGATCCATTCGTGAGCGCCCTGCTGGCCCACCTCACGGCACACTTCGTCAAGCACCTGGACGCGGCTGAGGCGGAAGAGGCGCTGAAGCCTGTAGGGGAGCGTAATCAGCCTGCCCTGGACTGGTCGGCAGAGCTACGTGCTGCCCTCGCTTCGGCAGAGGCGGACGGGCGGACGAGCATTGCCCTCGCAGAGGCGGTGACGCGCGATGGCTGATGTAACTATCAATGGTGGCACTGCGCTATCGCTTGACCAAAGAACTGGTTTGTGGGGGCCATACTGGACATCTCCCTCTGTTGGCTATGTTATTTTCCAAGTGTCTGACAATAGCATCGTTGTTCTGAAAACAACCGACTCTGGTGCGAACTGGACGGAACAGGACACGGCCAACAATCCTACTGATAACACTACACGGACGATGGCTGTATACTTTGACCAGGAGACCAAAGGTGATTCGGGGACGATCCTTCATATCGCCTGGGTATTTAGTAGCGCTAACACAGTGAGATACGTCCAGTTCGATACGTCCGATGATACCTTCGGAACCATTCGCACTGTCGATGCGCTCACGGTTAGCGCTACGGCAGTTGACTCTGATGTTTCCGTCGTCAAAAGCGTCTCAGGCCGTGTCTATGTGTGTGCCAGTGGAGATATGGACGCCCATACGGAAAACACCGATCACTCGATGCGCTCGTCCAGCGACGGCTTTGCGACGAACAACGAGTCCGAACTGTCGCCCTATTCCACCGATGAAGAACTAGTGACACTGATGCCAGGAGCGGCCGCAGACGAGGACGATATCTGTGCCGTTGTAGTTGACACCATCAACGCAGACCTAGAGTTCTGGAAGTTCGATGCAAGTGCGAATACTTGGGGCGTGACGGCGATTGACACAGGCCTTAGTCAAAACCAGGCAATAATGAGGGGCGCTAAGCGCTTCGCCGTCGCAGTCAGCCGTCATTCAGATGAGCATATCCTGGTCGTCTACTGGAACGATAGGGACACTGCTACTGCTGATTTTAAGAGCGTAGACATTACGCAGGCGACGCCCACGATCACGGGGAAGACCGACCTCCATAGCAGCCTCGATTCGTACTTCATCAGTATGCTGATCAATCAACAGAACAATGACGTGTACGTCGCCTACTGCGGCTCAGACGCAGGTGACGAGGCGATTTTCTCACTTGTGCAGGTCTACTTCAAGAAGTCCGACGACGGCATGGCCTCCTGGGGTACAGAGCAAACGTATAGCGACGCAGACGACGATCTTAGAATGACCCACATGGGGCGCACGGTAGGCTCTGCTGGCGGTCGCGTGATGCCAAGTTTCTACAACGACGACCTGGACACCGTCCTGATAAACGATGGGAACGACGTAGAGATCGCCGCCGAGGCAGCAGGAATTCCAATAGACGAACAAATGGCAGCCCGCGCGTGGGGCATACCTATGACACCACCAATTCGACAACAAGTGGTAGCATATGGAGAATTATAATGTCATTCACTATGCTTGTTGATCCAATTATGCCGCCACTTATCTCGATGGGATGGTCGGTGCTTCAAGGCGATCAGCACCGCATTCCTACTCCACCTACGGCCGGTATTTCTGAGAACCGACCGATTCTGACGGATTGGCTAGATTTCGCGGCCTATATATTCGTTTTGGTATTCAAGACATTCTCTCGGATCATGGAATCCTACATCCTGCCATCGCCAGTTGTAACCTGGATTCGTGAACGCTTCGTGCTCCACGAGGGAGGGCGTCGCTCTACCTTTTCCTTTCAATTGCCGGAGGCTAGTTAATGTCTTCTCCTAACTTCCTCTGGCAGTATCAGGCCAAGGCACAGCCGGTTGCCGAACATGAATCAATCATCCCATCGTTTGATTGGTTCGTACAGGAGCCGGATGTCATACGGCCCCCCACCCGACTTGTCCCCGGTGAATCTGTTCTCGGAGCCGTTCCAATCATTCCAGACTTTGGATGGTTCGTACAGGAGCCGGACGTTATTCGGCCACGGCATCAGGTAGATGAAGGCTCCTATGTTCGGCCACTTATTCCGGTTGAGGTTCCTGCGCCTGAGTTCGCCTGGTTCGTTCCTCCGGCGAACGTTATTCGGCCTCCAATACGGCTAGTTCCTGGTGAGTCTGTTCTTGGCACACCGCCGATCATTCCTAGCTTTGATTGGTTCGTACCGCCAGCGGACGTTATTCGGCCGCTCCATCAAGTAGACGAGGGTGAATTCGTCCTGGGAGCCGTTCCAATTATCCCGTCATTTGGCTGGTTCGTACAGGAGCCAGATGTAATACGGCCACGACACCAAGTAGACGAAGGCTCATTCGTTCTTGGTGCTGTACCCATCATCCCAGAGTTTGATTGGTTCGTACAAGAGTCAGACGTCATACGGCCTCCAATACGGCTAGTTCCTGGTGAGTCTGTCCTGGGAGCCGTACCAATCATTCCAGAGTTTGACTGGTTTGTTGCTCCACCAGATGTCATACGGCCGCTCCATCAAGTAGACGAGGGGTTCTATGTTCGGCCTCTCATTCCGATTGAGGCTCCAGCAGTTCCGGAGTTTGATTGGTTCGTACAGGAACCTGACGTCATTCGTCCACCATTGCGCCTCACCGCAGGAGAAGCCATTCTGGGTGCTGTACCAATCATTCCGGAGTTTGATTGGCTCGTTCACGGCCCGGACGTTGTTCGTCCTCTCCGGCGAGTAAATGGAGGTATATCGGCACCGCCGCTAGAGCCAATCGTAGAAGTAGTGTTTGATTGGTTCCTACAGGAGCCAGACGTAATAAGGCCGCTCCATCAAGTAGGTGAAGGCTCATTCGTCTTGGGAGCCGTTCCGATTATTCCTAGCTTTGATTGGTTCGTCGCACCTCCAGACGTAATCAGGCCGAAGCACCAGGTCGACGAAGGTGCCTTCGTTCTTGGTGCTGTACCAATCATTCCAGAGTTTGATTGGTTCGTTGCTCCGGCAGACGTTGTTCGGCCGCTCCATCAGACGCAACCGGGTATATTCGTCTTGGGAGCCGTTCCAATCATCCCAGAGTTTGATTGGTTCGTTCCCCCAGCGGACGTCATCCGGCCGCCTGTCCAGTTGGTAGCAGAAGGACTGCTCGTATTTGGAGCCGTTCCAATTATTCCGAGTTTCGGGTGGTTCATCATCCCGGCAGACGTTATTAGGCCACAACATCAGGTAGACGAGGGATTCTTTGTTCAGCCGCTGGAGCCGATTGCCGGGCCAGCAGCTATTATCTTCCGTGGAAGCGTCTCAGATAAGGCGAGCAAGTCTAGCACGGCTGAACAGTTGGCGAAGACGAGCACGGCGGAGGAGTTGGGCAAGAGCAGCACGGCCATCGAAGGCATTGGCCCGTAGTTTGTGGTAGACTAGGATTGGAGGAAAGTATGGCTAGTATCGTTGCTTTTGAAGTGTACGAAGGGCGCGACCGCACGCACCGCGTGACGCTTCGCGCAGGAGGTGCGGCCCTAGACGTTACGGCCCCCGGTGTCGTCCGTGTAATCGTCAAGAGGCGACGCTCAGACATCACGCCTCTGATGACCCTGTCTACGGCGACTGGTGAGATTGCGCTCGTTGGCGCGGGAACACTCGGTGTCGTAGACGTTACCTTTGCCGACACGCTGACGCAGGGCCGAGCAGGATTGTATGTGCATGAGATTCACGTCACGACGGCCGCCGGGCTTGAACTGAAGTGCTCGGAGGGGCCGCTAACGATCCTGCCATCATTCTAAGGAGCGATCATGTTTGGAAACGCATATCTGACGCCGGAAGAATTCAAAGAATTAGGAAGTGGAGTCGACCTAACCGGCGTTACGGACGACGAATTGGGTTCGATGTTGATGCAGTCCAGCCGCGCGGTCGACAACTATTGTCACACCGCGTTCGGCATCAACGTTGTTGAAATGGAGCAGCAGCCGTGGAATCAGAGCCGCCGTCTCTATCCCCATAACAGGCCGATCATTGCGGTACGAGAACTGCGACTTCTTATCGGTTCGCGCCAGCACGCGGAAATATCGCTCCGAGACATCTTCGTCAACAGCACTTCGGGCTACGCGGAGGTAGTCTCCTTGGCAACAACCATCAGTCTCTCGGCTGAGTTAATCAGTCTAGGACTCGGCCAGATCATCGCCCAATACAGCTACATCTTCGGCACCGGCGAGTTTGACGACTCGACCGTGAATACGGCCGTAGCTCTCGGCACCGCCCCACCGTCCACGGGCCTAGAGTCGTTCGCCGTCACTGACGGCACGCGATTCCAGATGGACGACATTATCCGCATCGACAACGAGCAGATGATGGTCACGACCATTGTTGCTAACACCCTGACCGTCCTGCGCGGCATCAACAACCGAGAAGACGCTCATGTGAACGCTTCAGACATTTATCGAATGGTGTCCGCTGCCCCAGATGAGGTGAAGATCGCTACGGGTATGGTGATGGGCGTGCACCTCGCCGTGAACCGTCAGCGCGAGGAGGGCCTATTAGGAGTGAAGAACTTTCTCATCGGTAGCTACAGCGTGAGCTACAGCACGTCCGTCGACTCAATCGGCGGTGCCGGGTTCTACTACATCCCGGCTGAGGCCGAGCGACTGTTGCAGCCGTACCGAGTGATCACGGTGAGGTAACCAAATGGTACGAATATTACGCGGATTCAACAAGCTCTTCACCATTCGACGCAGGCAGCGGGCGATCACGGCCTCTGGATCGTCCGCCGAAACTACGCCCTCTACTGTATCGACTGGCGTACCGGGAACGATTCAACCGCACGTACTGTCTAATCTCCCTCCGGGGCCAGAACGAACAAAGATTGGCGGGCTGGTGCGTGTAGACGAGTATCGACTTTGGATAGGAGATTCCGTTAACTCAGCCGATGTACAGCTAGACGACATCATTGAGGAGGAAGGAACCACACCACTTAAAGCCTACCGCGTCCTGGCGGTGCTAGACGAGGCGGGCCGTGGACACCACCAGTATATGCGGGTCGAGAGTTATTCCCAAGAGAGCGAACCTTGGGAAAATCAAGGTGGGGAGCCGCCCGCCGCACCATAAGTGGCACAAACTATAGCGGGATGACCGCTGGCCACATAGACTAGAAGGAGGAGATAAACGATATGGCTACGAAAATAAACAGCCTCGGAAAGAAAGGCAAGCGTTCGCCTGATGCCAAGCGCGTTACCTTCGACGGCGGTGTCGCCAAGACGAACGGCGAGGGCCTTCCCATGAAGACGTCGGCCGTGGAAAAGGAGTAAACGACAATGGTACGAGATGCGATTACCATCACTGGAACTGTTCGCGCTGGCGTAGCACCAACGCTTGATACACCAAATGACGGCAACGATGCCACGCTAGCAAATATTGCTGGACACACGATTATCGTTCTGGTGAGTGGTTTAGGTGGTGCCGCTGTTGGTGCAGGCGCGCGCACCGTTGTCGCAATTCAGGTCGCTGACCCGTATGGCCGTATTGTGGCAGAGACCCCGTTGGTCATTACCAACGATACAGTCGTGGTGTTAGGGCCATGGCCACCGTTGCTGTATAACGATTTAACTACGGGCCTAATTGACATCGACTACGCGGGACTCAGCACCAACCAGAGCGTGTTTGGACTCCAAATCGGCGGCGCTTAAACAAGGGGGCCTATGCTGGTACTCTACGAGAGTATTCACGCTATCCTGACCGGCGATGCGACGCTTGTAAGCATGTTGCAAGGCACGTTGGACGATCCGCACGTGTACCAAACGTTCGTTCAATTCCACGCTGAGGCCGCTCTATCAAATTGGTATTGGATCACGTTCAACAAGCTCTCTGATGTATCTGACGATACATCCCAAACGCAGGCGATCCGCGAGATTCGCATGGAGCTTCACATCTTCGGCCGAGACACCGATACTGACCGAATTGATCAAATCGAAGATCAAGTGCGAGCCATTCTGGATGGCGTGGACATCGCCACCGCCAACATGCTCGCGTGGTTCTGTCTGCAAGAAGGCCCTTCAACCCGCGTATACGAGGTCGACCAGAAGATTTGGCACTCCGTCTCTGTCTACCACTGTAAGGTGGGAGACCTGGCTCGACTACCGACATAGAAGTGGCACAAACCGTTGCGGACGAAGGGCTGGCCGCATACGATCAAGGTAAGGAGTTAGATATGGCCCGACGACCTTCTCGTACACCAGTTGTGGAAGAAGCCACCGTTGCTGTAACAGCAACACATGGTGTCTACGACTATCACGATCCGAAGGAGGGCGTTGAGGTCAAGACTCCCGGCATCGCAGGATACCACGATCCGAAAGAGGGTTGTGAGTCGAAGACACCGGGCATTGGCCCATATAACGACGAGGCGGGTGCTAGGTTCCGTATCCATATTCCCGCTCTCGCACCAGAACCAGCAGAAGAACCGGCCGTGGAATTGATAACAGAAGAACTAGACCGAGTGTCCAAGGCCGAACAAGACGACGAGAAGGAGTAATCCGATGGCATTGAACGCAGCAAATGTACGAGTTGGAGCGGGACGTCTATACATGGGCACGACTCCGCCTGCCGCCGGTGTGGCCTTGACTATCACCAACGGTGTTCCATCATCCGGCGTCGAAGTTGGTCTAACCGAAGGTGAAGCAGTTTTCACTTACGAAGTAACGTATTTCGAAGTCATGGCTGAGCAGTCTTTAGCCTCTGTGGAAGTTTACGCCACGGAAGAGATGGCACAGCTTGAGTTCACGATGAAGGAGTACATCCAGGCCAACATCAATGATTTCCTCGCAGCAATGGTGCTGACTGCCAACGTTGCCGCCGGTGGTGATGCGGCCACGATGGACATCCACGAAGGCGGTCGGATTCTCGGACAGGCAGCCGGAGCCGGTGAAGTTACCCTTCAGGCCGCCCTGCTTGTGGCTCCGATCCCGAACACATCAGGAGTTGACCAACGATTCACCTATGTCCTGCTTCATCAGGCATACCAAAGTGAGGCAGCAGCGGCCCGGTACACGAAGTCCGGCGACACGCTGATGAAGGTCACGTTCAAGGCCATCGCCGACCTAACGCGCGGCGACACTGCTACTCTGTTTCAATTGGGAGTAGAGTTGAACTAATGAGTAACTGGGGCGGGTTTTTTCCTTTCGGCTCGCCCCAGTTCTCCATAACGAAGGAGAAACATCATGGGACTAGCAGCAGTATACGCGGGCGAAGTTGAACTTGATGTTGTCATGGACGCCATTACGGATGTCGATGCTGACATCACCGACATCCAGGCCGTTGTGCTTGGATTGCTGGGCGCAGTAGTCGAAGCGATCTTCCGGGCGCAGACGAGCGGTCTCGCACGCGACCGTAACATCGTTGAAGAGCTTCGTGATGCCAACGGAGATCGCCGCGCTCCTTTGATTTCTTCGTTAATCACGAAGATTGCATCAGAGGCCCCTCATCTCCGAAATGAGTTCATCAACCTGAACGCAGGGCCGACAGCAGCAGAGTTGCTTGATACAGACGGCGACAATCACGACTTCGCCACCCTGCCGCCAGTCCACTAAGCGACCACGCGGGGAGCGCCAGAGCGCTCCCCTACCCCTCCTCACAGCTATGAAATTCACTGTTCGAGCGACAAATATGCCACAGGTTATGGCCTACATGGGTTCCTTTTCAGGGGCCAGAGGGCTACAATCTTTAGAAGAGGGTGTGGGCAAAGCTGCTATCAAAATTCAGGACATCATTCGGGAAGACATGGAGAGCATGGTCTATTCGCAAGGGCAATCAGCATCGGGTTACGAACGCACCCGCACCTTGCTCCGATCCGCGCACGCCGCGCGGCCTTCGAACGAGCATGGTTCCGACGAAGATCGCGCACTCGGTGGAGCAGACCTAAAGGCCACCAAGCCGCGCGAAGTCGTAGAAAGGAGGGGTAAGAACCTCGTCTCTGAAGCAGGTACTTGGATTAGTTACGCCGAGGCGGTTCATGATGGCCTAGGAAGAGGCGAACGGACGGCAAAGCCGTTTATCACCAGGGCACTCAACGAGGCCGCAAATATTCTGGACGACGAAGTAGTAGAGGCTATCCTACGGGTGGCCCGAGCATAGAGGGAGGAAATCATGGCACAAGCAGCAGTCGAAGAACTAGCGGTAATGATTGAAGAGGAAATCTCGTGGTTAGTTAAGGATAAGCTGTTCATCCAGCGGCCCCTAACTCTGAAGCGTTTGAGCGCCGTGATGAAGGAGATCGTGGACTTGCTCCTGGCTGGTGGCCGCGGCGCGCTCCTCGATCAAGTGGTGGACGCCATCGGCGGTGACGGAAAGAATAAGGCCGACCCATCCATCATGCCGATCCTCATTCGCACCGTGGTGACGGTACCGGAAGCGTTGCCACACATCTGCTTCCTGATTCTGGAGAAAGGGGCCGACAAGAAGAAGGAGGCATTCCTCGAAGAAAAACTACGGCCCCGTATGGCGCTTGCTATCGTCAAAGCGTTCATCGAGCAGAACGAGGTGGGTGCCTTGTTACAGGATTTTTTCGGCCTGATGGGAAGCCTTCAGGGGAGCCTGGACACGGCGACGGAGCAGCTAGAGGAGACGGAGGAGGAGACGGAAAGCACCGCCTCGCCCTCCGTGAACGGGAAGACAGAGGCAGCCTCGGAGCAGCAGTAGAAGACGCGATGTCCGCCTATGGCCGTGACATCAAGGAGGTCATGGAGTGGACGTACCCGCAGCTACGGCTCATGGCGAGAAAGCGCAGCTATCGAGACCACGATGACCGGCGCTGGCAACTGATGTTACAGACCGGGACGCTCGACCCGGAAATGTGGGATACATTGTGGCAGACATTGGGTGGCAAGAAGATTGGCCTGGAGTCACCAGAGCGCACTACTCCAGCGGCGACGAGCCAACCAACCAAAATCGGCCAACAGTCCCACACAGTAGATGCAGAAGGTAATATCAAGGCACCTGGTGCGCCGCTACTGTCGGACATAGCGCAAGGAAAGGCGGCCGCTCCGCCGATGCTGAATATCAAGTTTATCGATAAGAGCAAGCCAGAGGAGTAACAATGGCACGTGGCAATGAAGTCCTAATGCGGCTGGAGCTTCGAATCGCGGGATTCCAGAATTCGCTGAACAAGGCCACTGCCGCAATGCGGAACTCCGGCAACAGCATGGCCCGCTCTGCGAAACAGGGCACCGCTGCAATGGGTAAGAGCACCAAGCAGGCGGGAAAGCTGGCCGGTGCTATGAAGTTTCTACAGACCCGCGTCATTGGAGCGGGTCTGTTCTTCGCGGCCTTCTATCAGGGTCTCATCACTTTCCGTCAGTTGATCGGTGATGCTGTCGCCGAGTTGTTCGACCTTGATGACGCTCTGCGTGCAGTACAGTCGATCACCAAACAGAGCGACTCCTCAATTGGGCGCTTGCGCAATAGCTTGCTCGATCTCGCTAAAGTAGGGGCGTTGTTCGACCAATCGGCGGCAAGTGTTGCCGAATCGATGTTCACCATCGTCCAGGCCGGATTCACCGCTAGTGAAGCACTAACACTCGCGCGGCTCGCTGCGGAGGGTGCCGCCGTCGGATTCACCACTGCTGAAGTCTCGGCCCAGGTGCTTGTTGGCGTCCTCAAGGCTTATGACCGTCCAGTATCCGAAGCGCGGGACGTTATGGACACCCTGTTCCAAACGGTTGACACTGGTATTATCACCTTCAACGACCTCGCTACTGGTCTTGGTAAGGTGCTCGCATCGGCCAACTCGCTCGACGTGCCATTGGAAGAAGTCACGGCAGCAATTGCCACCATGACGCTCCGGGGATTCACCGCCGATCAGGCCATGACGAGCTTGGGTCGAATCCTTCAGACCTTCATTCGTCCTTCCATGCGAGCAGCAAAGGCGGCCAAGGCGGTTGGTATTGAACTTAGCAAGGACATTCTCGCGGCCAACGGCTTCGTTGGTACGTTAGAAATGATGTTCGCAGCTACTGGCGGAAACGTTAACCAATTCGCCAAGCTCTTTGATCGCATCCAGTCGACACGAGGAGCAATCTCGTTGTTCTCCGACGACGGCGCGTTGCTAAATGAAGTCTTGTTAGAGATGGGTGTTGCGACATTGGGCGTGGGTGCGATGCAACTGGCGCTGGATGAGCGATCCAAGTCGCTCAAGTTCCAGCTTGGAAAGCTACGCTCGCAGATGCTAGCGGTGACGACAGACGCGCTTGAGCCGATGATGAACCGTCTAGCGGAACTCGTCGGAGGAATGAGGAATGTTCTGGCTGGCGGGAACCCCGTTATCAACTTCCTCGCTGATCTAAAAAGTATAGTATCTGCGGTGACGATAACGTTCCTGTTCATGCAGAGAGCCGCTATTTCGGCAATGTTTACCAGGATGGCCGCTTCTCTGGCAGGTCTTGTTACGACTATGAGATTGGTTGCAATGGGAACACTAACATTCAGCCAAGCGATGTCGAGTTTGGGTGCTGCTCTAGGAAAGGTTGCCCCAATCCTGGTGTTCATGGCCGTATTCACCCTAACCAAGTATGCCCGTGAAATGAAGAACGCAGATATTGCCACCCAAAAGATGGGAGAGGCGACCGAACAATTTCGGAAAAAGTTGGCCGAGCTTGAGGATTTGGGATTGCCGGAGGACGTACTGGAAATTAGGAAATTTGAGTTGGCCAAAGACGATTTGTCGGACTTGTTAGGGGAACTCGTCGTCGACTTCAATCAAGCAGCACAAGACACCCAAACGGTGGCTGGCAAGTTCTTTGGTGAAGGATTCGACGAAGGAGTGGATCGGCTCTTGCGCTCTATCGGCAGTTTGGGCCAGGAAACGGGTTCCGAATTGCAAAAAATTCGTGACAACGTGAAGGATATGACAGAATCGTGGATCGACGATACTGGGCTGGCGGGCGACGCCTTATTCGACCTATCAAGGAATTTCTTCCGTCTGGGTATGGCATCCGAAGAAGGGTCGAAGACTGAGGAGCTATTCCGAATCGTTGCTGAAACTCTTGGTGAGGCATCATCAGAAGCAAAGAAGATGGATAGGTTCATCACAGAAGCTAAGGCAGAAGCCGCAAAGCTAGAGAAGAAAATGGGCCTCAATGTAGACCACAGCGCGGCGATGAGCGAGTCGATTGACAAATGGATCAAGCCGATCAAGGAAGCAAAAGACTTGCTGACAGATATTCTTGGCCTCGTGAGCAAGGAACAGATCATCCTTGACGCCGAGCTTGCTCCCGTCATGACCCGGATTGCAGAAAGTGAGCAACAAATTCTGAACATTGATGGCGCAATTTTGGCTCGTAAAACCGAGTTAGCGGCGGCAGGAGCGGACATCAGCGACATCGAAGACGGTATTATTGACAACCTAGAAGGTCAAAAGGAAACCCTGGAATTACAGATTGAGCTAGATGAAAACATCATTGCTAAGGCAGAAGGCATCCTTGAAATTGAAGCACTAATTGACGATGAGCTAGTTAAACAACTCAAGGCCATGGACTTGCAGGAAGGAAAGCTGCCAGTCCTGGAAAGTCTGACAAACGAACAGCAGCGAACATTAGGTCAAATCGTCAAAATGCTGAATGAGGATATTGACCCGGCTATGGGCGACTGGATTACCCAGGCCGAGGAGCAAGGACTCGTCCTTGAAGACGAAGTGCTCGATGCTCTCCTTGAGATCGTCGACAACATGGAAGGCAACCAACTGTCTATCGATGTCACCGCAGCGATGACCGCTCTCGGTGTAGTAAAGAGCGATATTGGAGCACTACGGAGGATGTTAGAAGTTGGCGCACTTGGTGTCGATGCCTTCCTGTTTGGTGCTGGTATCCTGCAAAGCCAAGCTCCAACGCAGCGCCACGGCGTGCGAAACTTTATTGGTGGCCTTACAATGGTAGGTGAGGCTGGCCAGGAGCTAGTTCGTCTGCCGCGCGGCTCCGACGTCATCCCGAACCACATGGTTCCTTCCACCCTGCGTGCTGAAAATAGGCAGGGGCCGCAGCGCCTGGAGGATGTGGAGGGAACTAAGGGCCGACAGGTTGTTGTCTATGTTAACCAAGTAGTCGTTGAAGGTGATCCAACAGAGGCCCTAGAAGCACTAGGATTGCAAGCACTCGCCAGTAGGGGGAGCTAAACATGTATATCTATCAGCCTTTAACATTTAACGGTAGCGCCTTGGAAGGCGGAAACTTTGTCGCCGTGTGGTTCGACCCGGATAACGGGCCAGTCACAACACGTCAGTTCTTGCCTATCGAAGCCGACGTTATTGGGTTGGGCGACCGGGATGTTAGGGCACAGCCAAAAGGTGCTTTTTGGGAGTTGCATTGCACAATACGGGACATTGAACAGTCTGACAGGGAGGCATTCCTTCAGATTTTTGACGAAGAGGCAGGCGTGGTAATTCTTACCGCGCGGGACAACGCAACACCGACACCCGCGACCTGGCGCATTTCCTGTCGCGTTACCGGCACGCGCCGCGTAGGGCGCGCGTGGGGATATTTCATTGTCACGCTGCGGGTAGCTGATACCGCTTGGCAGGAAGACACGGCCACGACAGACAACCAGACGGCGATGGTGGGTAGTCAGCGAGCATTCAATCTTACTAATAACGGAAATCGTAGGGTGCGGCCGACGTTTACTATCGCACCACAGAGTGCTAAGAGTGATCCGTTTGATAATATCCTACTCAGTGCACGTGGGTTCTTCTACCCACCACCAAACTTCCTACCCGCGAAGATGGGGGCCGGTATTCAAGGCGCAGGAGGGGGCCGCCCGATCCTCAACTACCCGGTCGACGTTATCGATAATCCAGGCAACGTAGATATTGACCATCAGGCCCTTGTGGTTGGAACTGATAGGGCCGATACTACGGAAGCACCACTAACGGCGGCAGACACCACAATCGGCTATGATACCATCTCGAACGGCGGGCCACAGTCTCCGGGGGGTCTTGCAATTCTCCAACAGAACCGTGCCGTACTGGACGGAGCAATTAGCTCAGCAACGGCAACTTTGATTGCTTATGATACTGGCGCTAATGGCAACCCTCCGGCTCCGGGTGGAGTAATCCGAATTGATGACGAACTAATTCGCTATACGCGCGGCGGTGGTTCTGCGAGCGGCGATCTTACAGGATGTACTCGCGGATACGCGAACACCGTTCCGGCCACGCACGCCGACACTTCAACGATTTTCGCTTTCGAGCAGATTTCTTATACTGCGGGGGGCGGCGGTGCACCAAGCACGCTCACAGGTGTCGTGCGAGGAGTTGGGGGCACGATTGCGTTGGAACACACAGTGGATACCAACATCTTTGCATCCCAGGTGCTCGTAAACGGTGACGACGTTCGTCTCAAGGTGAACTTCCTATCAGTCCGGCGGTATGTGGCCGGTTGTATGTCTCAAACCGGGTTTCGGGTTTGGACATCAGTGACGATGAATGCTTATCGCCGTAAGACTTTGTTTCGAGCCATAACTGATAGCGTCGACATCATCGCGTTCAATGAAGGCGTTGCCGACCTACCAGATAGGGGATTCCTGGCCATCTTTGATCATGTGACGCGGGAGCACGAGGTCGTATTCTATACTGGTCGTTCCATTCCTTTTGCAGCAATCACTGGCGTGTTGCGTGGCGTTTGGGAGACCACGGCTAGGTCACACATTCAGAGCGTCCCGGTTAATATATTACCAAGCGAACAGAACGATGATCTATTCCTACCAGGTGATTTCGAGCGTGATGATGAGGGTTGGATTGGCAGCGATACGCCGACGTCGGTACTTCGTACTACGATCCAGCGCAAGTTTGGGAACGCTTCGTTGGAGGTCATAACTGGAGCCAACTTGAATGCAGGCACCGATAGTCCCGTTGCTCCGGCGGCCGCGACGACCGAATTTACGGCCTCGTTCTGGATCAGGAGGACGGAGAGCGTTGTTGATATTCATCTCCTAGTGCGCGACCAAGACGATAACGCTATCGCAACTTCCCCCAACTTTGCTACAACGGCGAATACTTGGTTCCGTGTGTCCTTCACATTTACGACCGGAGCAGGCGATACTGGGGTCATCTTGCGTATTGTCAAGAACGGTAGCGCGACGGACATCACGTTCCAACTGGACGGCGCTCAAATAGAAATCGGTGACACAGCTACCGATTACGGAACGCTGGACGGCCAAACACACAGTCCTGTGGCTCTGTACGAGGTATTCGCTGGTCGGGCCGACTCTGAGGCTACCTTCCTAGCTCCTAAGTCCGGCCGCCCGGCTATTGGGCTGCACTTGAGCGAAAATGGCGTTTGGCGCTGGGGAGGTTATGGCGATTTTACCCTTGACCATCAGTCCGTGTTCTACGACCCCAAACACACACACCGGCCTGCGAGTTGGACACCGTTTCCTTCAACTCCAGAAGAGGATAACGCCGAACCATTGCGACTAGAATTTACGGATGATAGCCTGGCCTGGGTTGACAAGAACAAGATTGCTGGGAAACAACTAAGGAAGTCACTGGTGATCCCGCTGGCGGGGGGCGTAGATGATTTCCTGGCCGACATACAAGCGCGTTCCGACATCCGTCTGCGTGTAGTGGGCACTGATGATGATGGAGACGTATTCGAAGGGGCCGACCAGCAGGATGTACGGGAGGCCACAGGCAACGCTAACTTTACTCCAGACGACCCGCTTTACGCCTTGGTGCTCCAGGGTGTTCGGGCCGCCGTGACGGGTAATGATGAGGAAGACCTGTCAACAACTATATCTGCTCCATTTGATGTCTATCAGCGGATTGCTATACTCAAAAATACGAAGGTGTCGGCAATCCAACTTAGGCTCCGGGAGAGTGACCCGGCTACATCTATGCGTTTCCAGGTTGCTATTTATGAGTCGCATGGAATTTATCCAAATCGGGCCAATATGATTCTCGCTTTCGATCAAGCTGTTGGGGATGCTACTGGCGCGCTCACAGATGCAGACGGCAACGATACGTTCACCGGGAGCGAGCTTCCAAATGCTTCGTTTGATACCATCGAATTCACTAGTAGCCAAGGTGTCATTGAGCTAAAGGGGCCAGCATTCTATTGGATCAAGATTGAAACAACCGTGGCCAGTGCCAGCAACGGCCTTGTTATTAGTCGCGGTGCTGCTAAGACAGGCAACAACATCATGTATAGTGTGTTCGGGTTCGACCGGACAAAACCTGCTTGGTGTCGCGTCATTCACGAGCACGGCGGCCCGGTACAAGAAGAATCATTCTTACTCAATGCGGCTCTAACCGAGACTGGGCGAGAAGCCTCGTTCACTCAGGTTAGAACAGACTTCGCCAAGCCAATCGTCGTTGAGCGAGAAGATGCGTTAGCTGCTGGCCGATACCACTGCACCGCGACAATCTTAAACACGGCCAATAACGAAAGTATCGACATTGACTGGTGGATGGATACGGCCGACACGCTTGTCATCGATTGCGAAGCTCGAACTGTTACTTGGATCGACGGCAACGGCAACTCGGTCAACGCTCTTGCGGCCATTACGCCTTCAAGCCAAACCGACTGGTTGGGGCTAGAGCAAGGCGTTAACGCAATAGAGTACAATGAGGACGGGATGGTTGATACCGACCTAACTACAACTTACCGTGGAAGGAAGGTGTAAGTTGGCCCTCAGTAACGTTACCTTCCGCGACCCATTTCCCCCACACTGCGCTCTAGCCATAGTCGAGGCGACGAATATTAAGTATGGGCGGTTGTTGATGGCCCCATCAACGGCTAGCTTCGAGGTGCGTATTAACGACGCAGCCCTTGCTACGGTACCATTTCAGTTTGGAGCAATGGTATCTATTGAACGGGATGACGGCCTGTTTCCTTGGGTGGGCATGGTGACCAAACGTGTATTCCAAGCAGGCGCGTCAACCATTCAGTTCGAGCTAAAGGATCACGCGGCCGGTCTTTTTGCCCGTGCTTTTACACCAGAAAATTTCGTTAGCCTGTTCTTCGGAACCGGAGGATTGTTTGAAATTGCTAAGTACGTCCAAGGTGACGCGGCCACAAAAATCCGCCTGGTGTTGGAGGAGATCGACAAACGACAAAGTCCGCCGCTCTTGACTACTTATGATTTGGCATCTGGCGGCCCGATTATCCTATATCTGCCGCAAGCGGTATCAATATTGGATTTCCTGGTCGGTATGCACGAACTAACAAATTGGGAATGGGGCCTACACCACACGCTGACATTCAATAGCCTCGATACCCAGTTATTGTGGCGTGAGCGTATTGGACATGATTTACGAAAGCAAGTTAGTTGGGAGGAGAATCATCACTTCCGTACGCTAACATTCACACAGGACGCATCAAAGTTCGTCGAGACGGCCGTCGTTATTGGTGCAGCCAAAGATGAAGAATCGGAACCACCTATCGTATCCGCTGTCTGTGATCGAACAGAACTGCCGCCGGTTCTTCGTGGAACGGTGTTAGAAATCGAGCTTAGGACAAGTGATGAGGAGACACTTCAGGCAGAGGCCGACCGTTTGTGTGACGATCCAACAAATCGAGGGGAGCATGTTAGCTTTTCACTGGTGGAATCAGAAATCGACCTGGCGGGCACGGATTCGCCAAACCCAGGTGACATAGTGCGAATTCGATTTACGGACGCTACGGTGCTCAGGACGCGCCTCGTGCGAATCCTAGGCACACAACACACTCCGGGTACCGGCGTTATTGAGGTAGAGGCTGACGTGATCCCGGAAGAAGAGGATACGAGTTTCTAATGGTAATACGAAAGCCCAATCACGATCATCTTCTCCGAGCCAGGCCGGAAGGCGAAGTTCTGCGTCAAATGGCGAAGGAAGGACTTCGCGGACGACAGGCAGACCGGAATTTGATCAACAGTACACTACAGGCCGGAGTTGTCCGGGATTTGGATGCCCGAATGGTTGAGGCAGAGCGTAAGTTCGACGAGCAGAAAGTTCAGCAACGAAGGTATGTGGTCGATGCTAATGGCTTCGGCACCCATTTGACCATCCAAGAGGCCGTCACCGAAGCGCTTGGTGCGGCAACAACAGCCGACCCGACTGCGGTCATCTATCTAAATCCCAACATCTATCAAGAGAACGTCATCGTTGATGTAACGGGTACCGATCTTACTGCAATAACCTTCGTTGCGGAGGGGGCACACGGCTCGGCCACCGACCTAGTATTCCCCACCGAAATCGAAAGTGACGACGAGTTCATTACATCGGTAATCATCCAGCCCGACGACAGCACGACGGCCACATTCACCTTCGTCGGGGGAGCTAGCAAGAGCGACATCTACGCTACCTTCTTTGGAATTCGAATTGACGGCAACTTCGCCGTCGCGGACGTGGACGGTTTCGTGGCCAAAATGCGTTTTGTTGACTCCTTTATCAACTACACCGGATCGGCCCAAGTTTTTGAAGATTTGGACTCTACAATCACTCAAGACTTGCTCCTTCTCCGTTCGCTGATTGTCGCCAATTCGGCCGAACTATTCGATAGCGTTGCTCAAATCAGGATTTTCGGACTGAACAGCCGGATTGAGGTTGATGGCATTGAAAACACCACTCATACCGGGACGGCGGAGGCGGGCGATCCTTTCTCCGGCAGTATCGTGGCCATCCAGACGTGTCACTTGGAGATCGGGAATGTAGGGTTCGCGGGAGAATACCTATTCTTCCTCTTACTTTCAGTAACAGCCATGACGCCCGACATCGCCGGAGGTGTCCAATTGCTGAACGGCAAGGTGGTCGGAAATATTGGCTTAATTAGCCTAGTCGTAGTTGACGATACGACTGCGCGAACGGTACCGTTGATTGCGGTCGACGAGACGCAGGGGCTAATCACGGCCTGCTCACTTTATGGTAGGAACGACATTGCCAGCCCATCGGGTACTGCCATCTTCGTTGACGATACGACGGCCAGTACGATTAACATTGTTCATAATAGGTTAATCGGTTACGCAATTGGTGTCGAATGTGCTTCATTAGTTTCCCTCACAGATGTCTCAATTATTGGCCCAAACAGCTTCATCGCGGTAACGGCCAACTATTCAAGTATCTTTAAGCCAGCGTTGTATCAGTGGCCCGTAATCAAAGCCAATGTTCTTATGCCTTCCCCAGTTGCCTATACGGCCACCACTTCAGCCGGTTCACCTGTCGCTGGTGTTCTTATCACGAACGTAAGCGCAACGGTTGGTCTTGTAACGGTGGAAGCACCTATTGAGGTTGACAGTATTAGTTACAGGCACTCCGGTGGGGGCGCTGCTGGTACTATTGTTAGAATTGCTGTTTATAGCGACAATGGATTATTGCTTATTAACGAGACGGACGCTGTTGGCACTGCCGGGGCCGGACAACGCAATGTGGCCGTATCGCCAATCACGGTGTTAGAGCCAGGATGCTACTACTTTTTTGCTTGCCGAACTGAGGCCACTGGTGGTACTTTCATCATACAATGCTATAACACCTTCACGCTATTTGCTTCACCTGGCGCATCGGACTATGATATAGAGGGAAGCCTGACTGTGGCTGGAGGCGTTGCTCCACCCATCGTTAACTTTACATCTATTACGACACCAGCCGAAGACAGAACGCCAATTTTCCGACTGGATGGTATCCTCTCCTAGTGCTAGAATAGGGCATTACGTCGAGAAGGAGGCACTACGCTGGCTTGGAAAAACACCAATGCGTGGAGGGCTAAAAAGAAGGCCAAAGCGCAAAAACCCATCATGCCTCGTGCTGGGGCAACCGCAAGCATGATCTACAACGAGGTGTGGGCTAAGCTCTACACCAATGACCCAGGCGTCGTAGACGCTATCTATCGGCTCCTGCGGTTCCGGCCGGAGGGGTATCGGTTCATGCCCAAGTTCAAATCTGGGGCATGGAATGGCTATATGTCGCTCCTGAAACGAGGAACCGGCGTTCTCCCGCGTGGCTTGATGGCCCGTTCTATTGAACGGCTCCGTGAACTTGATGTTGAAGTCAAGGTCAAGGGTAGAGCAGAGCTTCCAATGCCGGACGAACACCTAATGGACGGCAAGAGCCTTATCGAACTGCGACCCTATCAGGTTGACGCTTGTAACCGCGCTATGGCCGCCGAACAGGGCGTATTTGATGCGGCGACGGGCCTCGGTAAGACGGAGATTATGGCTGAGATGATACGGCAGTTAGAAGTCCGTTCTCTCATCATCGTCTCCTCCCGTGATTTGGCCCGACAGACAGTCCGTCGGTTTCAAGATTCCCTTGAATTTCCCAACGGACACGATTCGTTTATTTATGGAATCATGGGAGACGACTCAGATGAGACGGGCATGATTACTGTTGCCTTGTTCCAGACCCTGGCGAGGCGACTCATGCCAGTGTGTGAGAGGTGTGGGAAGGCCGGAGAGATAGACCGGCTGTATTGCAGCGACCGAACAGGCTGTGGCGGGGAGCTAGACTTCACCGAGACCGACCGCATGTACGGTTGGCTTGATCAGTTTGACGCGATCCACCTTGACGAGTGCCACCGAGCGTCGGCTCAAACCTGGTGGCCGGTAGTAAATGCTTGCCAAGCCTACTATCGATTCGGATACTCGGCCACGCCCACCAAATCCGACCTTATCACGGAGCTACGAATTATCGGGGCCACAGGGGAAATCTTCTACGAGTTCAAGGCACAAGAGGCTGTAGAGGAAGGATGGTTGACCAAGCCATTCGTCGCGTTGGTCGACATGGAACTGCCCGACTTGGGTGAGGATGAAGACAGCCTATACATCGACTCCTACCGTGATGGTATCGTACAGAACGTCAAGCGCAACCGAGGGATCGCTGAGATTGCGAAGATCACCTCCGAGCAGTGGAAAGTTCCAACTCTCATTCTGTGCAACTGGGTAGAGCACGGCCGTGAAATAAAGCGGGCCTTACGAGAAATTGGTGTACGCACTGACTTCATGTCTGGGCAAGCGTCGACTGAGGAGCGGTTGGCTGCTATGGAGGCACTAGGCGACGGGAGCAAGAGATGTTTGATCGCTACAACCATCTTCGACGAAGGAGTCAATGTGCCGGAGATCGGAGCGCTCATCCTCGCCGGGGGCGGTAAGGCGAAGCACAAGGTCATCCAGCGCATCGGGCGCGGACTGCGCGTTGTGGAAGGAAAAGACTATCTCGCCGTCTTTGATTTCATGGACAGCCATTCAGATAAATTCTTGTGGCACCACAGTCTCCAGCGAGTAAAAGCAATGAAAAGTGCTGGATTTGACCGCCAGGTGTTGACAATGCCGGAGCTACGAGCTAGGATGAGCGCAGGTGATATTCGCCCTAGCTAGGGTAATGGTCGTGGGCAACCCGCCACCACAAGTACAGAACCCGTCCACGCCTGCGGGCCGTTACCCTAGCTAGGGCGATTATCGTCTCTGAGGAGAACACTGGGGGATAGACTGGGGACGGGGTGATGGGGTTGTAAATGCACACACCTGCACGTTGGTATGGGGCCAAAAAATGGCTCACGAAGCACCTCCTGCCGCTGCCGCCGCACCGCATTTATATTGAGGTGTTCGGCGGAGCAGCTACTCTCCTATTTGCCCTCGATGACCCGGATGTACAGATAGATGTCTACAACGACATCGATCACGGATTGAACAACTTTTTCCTTGTTCTCCAAGACCATTACCAGGAAGGTGATGGCCTATTTTTACAAGGTCTTCTGGAATTGACTTTACACAGCCGGGAAGAGTATATCTGGTGTCGAGAACATTGGCGGGAGACTAACGACCCTGTGGAAAAGGCCCGGCGATTCTTCGTCGTCATGCACCAGGCATACAACGGCGGAGTGACTTCGGGATTCCGCTATTCTAAAAACCTAACCACCAACGGTGTCTCTCCGGCTACTGCCCGTTGGCTGGGAGCAATTGCCCGTTTACCACAAGCTATCGAACGTCTTCGTGCCATCCAGATAGAAGATTTGGACTTCGCCAAGTGTATCGAGAAGTACGACGCGCCAGACGCATTCTTCTATCTTGATCCTCCGTACATCCATTCGGAGCGGGTCGACAAGAAGAGCTACACGAATGAAATGGACGACGAAGACCACGAGCGTCTGGTGACCTCCTTGATGGCCATGCAGGGCATCGCGGTTCTTAGTGGTTACGACCACCCGATCTATAGGCCACTAAAGAAAGCGGGGTGGACGAAAGGAATGGTTTCACGGGTCAGGAACGCTCACAGCGTGAAGAAAGGCGAGGGGCGCGGCAAGAAGAAGGAAGAATTCCTGTGGTTCTCGCCTAACTACCCGAAACAGTTCATCAAGGAGTCCGTAAGTGTCTGAGGCCACATTTATCCTCTATCACGCGGAGTCAACAGTAACAGAACCAGTACCGCAGCGCTGGCGTGATTACTGGTACCATGCCCTGTCCCGCGAGGCTGGCATCGTTTATTTGGGTCTGTGCGATCCACATTTGGCGGCCACCGAGGTTGGCTTGAAGCTGTTCGCCAGCTACCTTGGTATGAGTCAGAGCAAACTTCAGGAGCGTGTCTCGGAGCTAGAGCAGCACGGATTCCTTTGGGTCGATAGGGATGAGCGGCCCCCGATCATCACAGTGAACGATGTGCCGGAGGTAGACCCGGACGCGCCGCCAATAAAGAAGCGAGACGAGCCGCCGTCTGCCTGGCGGACGATGTGGCTATTTATCAACCACTGGTGTGATTTGCACGACCGTCATATTGAGGAACCGTACCCGCGACCAGAGCGAGGTAAGGGCCGTGACACTGTGCTAATTGATGAGATGTTACGAACCTATTCTCTCGAAACACTAAAATCGGTGGCCAGTCACTTCTTCAAAGTCCGTGCCGCAGAGGAGCCGTCGACACTAGCCTATTTCAAGTGGCATTTGCCTCGTCTGGTGAGCGAGTGGAAAGATCGAGGGGGTGTCTCCCTTCCGAAGATGAAGAAAATATGAAGCACTATTGGCTGGACGAGCTTGATGGCCTGATTATTGAAGCCGACATACTTGATGCACTCAATAAGGTTGCGGACGAGTCCGTGGAGGCCATTATCACAGACCCGCCCTATGAGCTAGGATTCATGGGCAAATCGTGGGACGATCAAGGTGTCTCATTCCGGCGTGAGACTTGGGAGGCGTGTCTGCGTGTCTTGAAACCCGGTGGCCATATTATTGTGTTTGGTGGCACCCGCACACATCATCGAATGTGGTGTGCCATCGAAGACGCCGGGTTCGAGATACGGGACATGATTGTTTGGCTCTACGGCCAGGGCTTCCCGAAGTCGTTGGACGTAAGCAGGGCTATTGATAAAGCAGCAAAGGGGCACCCACAAGGGTCAACAAAAGGAGACCCTGATTCCCCTAACTCTGGTAAGTTTAAGACCCAGGCTACCGAAGGGAAGCGAAGTCCGTCCGACCCAGGCCAGCAATTCGGTGCTGGGCCGGGTCAATTTATGAAAGAACAGGGAATCAAGTATGAACGGCGCGATCTGGCCAAGGATTCCCAAACTTGGGCAGGATGGGGAACCGCGCTCAAGCCCGCGTGGGAGCCGATACTGCTAGCTCGAAAGCCTCTCTCTGAGAAAAATGTCGCCGCCAACGTTCTCAAGTGGGGCACCGGCGCGTTGAATATTGACGGAACGAGGCTCGACTACCTCGATGATGCGGATAAGGCTTCAGCAACCCCGCAAGGCCGAGCAACGAGCAAAGAATCAGTAGCTATTGGTGCCCAACCGGATTCCGGCCGCGAATTGGAGCGGGTGAATTTTACACGACCGGAACAAAAAGGTCGCTGGCCATCCAATGCTGTGCTACAATGCACCTGCGTCGATCCGGAACCCGTGGCCGAAAAGACAACGAAGCGCCGTGGGGAGACGTCACAGGATCGCCGTTACACTGAGAAGGGAGCTACGAACTTTGCCGTCAAACCAGGAACGCGACGCAAGGGGGGTGGAGCAATTCACGAGCCGGATTGCCCGGCCGGGATGCTGGACGAACAAACTGGGATAACTAAGAGTGCGCCAAGAACGGGGGGAGAAGGGGAACCGTATGATCCGTCTCAAGAATCATGGAGATTTCGTCGCGCCGCTGGTGGTTTTACAGACACAGGAGGGGCCTCGCGGTTCTTCTACTGCCCGAAAGCGTCAAAGAAGGAGCGCGGCCCGAACAACAGTCACCCAACAGTAAAGCCGCTTGAACTAATGCGGTGGTTAGCGCGGCTGGTAACACCACCAGAAGGAGTAATACTAGACCCATTCTGTGGTAGTGGCTCCACACTCATAGCGGCCGCTGATGAGGGATTCGGGTTCATCGGTGTGGATATGAACCCGGAGTATTGCGAGCTGGGGCGGATCGAAAAAGAACGCGACAAATACGCAT
>SDBV01002548.1_pt1 | contig 27199 bp, 22 predicted proteins | sample 2277081 | NCBI WGS metagenome assembly SDBV01 (sample SAMN10402039, study PRJNA504765) | marine sediment metagenome | isolation source: marine sediment core GS10_PC15, 223 cmbsf | place: Arctic Ocean: Southern Knipovich Ridge | collected 2010 | reverse complement strand
TGTCTGAAATAGCGCAAGACCTCGGCCCTTTTTCTGTAAAGGACTCGCTGGAATTCTCGAACAGTGATTGACTCGTCGTTTACGGTTGCGACGGTGTCTTCACCTGAGGCTAAAGAGGAAAACAGCAGTGCTGCCGACAGTAGTAAAACAAAACCAATAGAGCGAAGGAAACGCCAGGAATGCGAGCGGCTACAGGCAGAAGCACTTAGGTTTTGGCCTCCTAAGACTGAGGAAAAAGTAGATTGAACGTAACGTATCGTGAGTGTTCTTGACGCTGGAGCGTCAGAGCATGCATTCCCATGCTGGAGCATGGGAACGAGAAAGTGCGCTTGAGCCGTATGCACCATAAATAAAATCTTGTTAATCTTGTAAATCATGTCAAAAGGATATTGGTTCTAATTATGTCTGGCTTCGCCAAGGTGGCCTGGATGAGGGCGCGGGCGTTCGTGAGCGCCCCGGTCCGGTTTGCCGCGATAGAGCGGATTGCCAAAATAGTCTTTCCCGCCGTTGTTGTCTATGGCCTTACCGGAATCTATACACGGCGAATCCGGTCGCAGCTTGAAACCGTCCACGCTGTTGAGTCCGAAACCCCCAGTGCCCGGCGCTTCAAAACGCGGATCGCTGCTGAGTTTGTTTGAGTCGTCCGGTTCGTTTTCAGGATGAAATCCGTAAAAAACATTCGAATCGAATTCGCGGTCGGCACCGGCAAACTCATATTTTGCCGTCGGACTCATGTTGTAAATAATGTTGTTGTAGTAACCATATTTTTGCGTCCTGCCGGGCTTCTCGTGGATGATAACGGGTGACAGATAAGGCGGAATGAAGAAGACGTTGTTGTAGATTTCGGCGCTGGTAAAGTCATAACGCAGAGCTATCAACCGCCCCTTGTCGTTCTGGCTGATGTTGTAGCGAACAATAACGTCCGGGTCCTCCTTCACCGTACAGAACCAAATGAGGCCGTGGTTGTTGTCATGGCTGTAGCTATATTGCCAGACGGTACGCGGGCTGTTCAGATCGGCGTCATACATGCAGCCGTCGTGCGCCTTGGTGCGATTCAGGTACCCCTCGTTGTACTGAAAAACCGTCCCGTCGCAGCTCCGCGAGAACATCGTGTTGCCAGTCCCCGTGCGAAACGCCGTATCGTAGCAAACGTTGTACTCCACCACCCCGCCGTCAGCCATACGTATAATCATGGCGTTCTTGGCGATGTCGTGAATAACGTTATTTCGCACGTGCAACTTAGTTATACGCCGCCTATACCAGTCCGGCGTTGACGGGTCGCTGCTGCTTCCCCCGCGGGCCCCAAGCGTAAAGAGCCCGGTATTGTCGACCGTGTGGATAGTGCAACTGTCAATCAGGATGTCATGAAAGCGCGTGTCCTCGATATCGTCCGCCGCCTGCCAAAATCCGATGCCGCCGGTGAACTTAGCAGTCAGGCTCTGGCCGATTATGCCTTTGATGTCGTGGATGTACAGGTTTTTCAGATATACATGCTCGACAAGCCCGCAGTTTTCAGCTTTGACCAGCACCCCCCGGCGATCACCGGCCTCATCCGCGTCGTTTGTGAGTTCAAGGTTGTTGATTTCCCAGAAGGACTGGTTGTAGAGGTAGAGGGCTTGAGGCGCCTCGCCGGCACCGTCAATGAGAGGCAGCGTACCCTCGCCGTACCTGTCGACAACTATGGGAGCGCCCGCCTCGCCGGATCCTTTCGGCCAGAGCTGTCCAGTCCAGAAGTTTCCAGCCCTGAACAAAATACGGTCGCCGGGCGCAAAGGTCGTCCCATTGACTTTCTCAAGGGATGCCCAGGCTGTTTCGGCGGAAAGGCCGGCGTTGTCATCGTTGCCGTCCACGCCATCGATAAAATAAGTGGCCCCCCAGCCCGCAACAGGGAAAACGCAGAGCAAAAAGGCTGAAAAGGACATGCAAAAAGTTCGACCCCACGACAATGTTCTCATAACGAGTACTCCTAATTTTGGGGATAGATACCCCATCCAAAGAAAGCCGCGTTCCCTGCGGCAACACTCGACGTCATTGTAATCGATACCGGGGGCTAGAAATCAACCTGCGTTCGCATTTGACACAAAAAAAGACTCAAAAACTTAAGTCATAAGTCCAGAGTCTCTTAGAGTTAAATGGTCGGGGCGACTGGAGTTGAACCAGCGATCTCTTGACCCCCAGGCATATATATAGGCGTAAAAGGGCTAAAACATGCGAGTTTTAGGTGATGTTCTAGCAGTATTTGCGCCACGTCGTGACAGGTTTTGACATTAAGACCGGTCAGAAATCGGTCAGTGATGTCAAAACCCTTCGACAGGGGACGTATTATGTGGAACGAAGTGCGTGCGAAGACCCCGCAGTGTAACGAGCGTCCTGGTCTGTGCGCTCCGAGTCTTTGGGCCCATCCTCAGATTGCCAGACGTCTCAATATTTCCCGTCAATTTCTGAGGTCGCTCAAGCCCGGGAAATCCGAAGAGAGTTGCCGTTGTTATGTAATATTCTTTGTGTGAAGGTTTGCTCTGTCCTGCAGCCTTTCTTTGCCGGGGATTTTGAAGCTTCCGTGATAGGGGATTGGTCCGGATGACAAAGCATAGAAGACACCGTGGGTTGGACACGGCCATCGTGCCAACCTGATTCCCATAACTTTCGGGGCCTCACTTCTCAACCAAGATCTACAAGGAAAAGGATGTATACAGCTGCCAACACTCAAAAAAAGGATGACATATGCGTGCTTCTTGCTTGCGACGCGCGGAGGTGAACCAGAATTATTGCGGCGTTATGTGGCCGGCCTGAATTCACTGACAGCAAATTGAAATACTCGCAAGAGAGCCCCCGCATATTGTGATCAGTTCAAGGACTTGCTATTATTAGTCGAATCCCGGCCAGCGGGGGAAAGAACAAATTGGGTTATGTGGCGATGGGCTCATGTAAACGTCACAGGGAAGGATATGATTAGAAAGCATGGGCCTCTCCATGATTTTCCCTGTCAGAGATCGTGTTGGGCTGCTGGAAATGCCGCTTAAGGGCATACTCGGATCTGTTCCTTATGCAATTGAGCACGAAGATATCGTAGTTGACAATGGTGCTAAACCGTGCCTGATCCCTGTGACCGAGAAGTACGGCTGCTAGAAGGACTTTAACGATTAATGTGACGTGGTTAGTTTAGTCAAAACATCTCGTGGAAGAATATGGTAGATCTAAAGGTGCTAATTGATTAAGAGGCCAACGCGAATAATGATAATGCCCGCCGGGCAGTTCCAAGTCCCCGTTATACTTGAAGCACGTCAAATGGGGCTTAAGGTACTTGCCATTGACCGTAATTCTGAGGCGCCCGGGTTGCGAGTAGCGGACTTTGCAGAGGTTGTCGATCCATCAGACGTGGGTTGCGCGACGGAGCTTGCTCGGAAATATCAAGTGACTGCGGTCATGTCAGTTGCCAATGACCCGTCAGTAGTTCCCGCAGCATTGATTGCCGAACGACTGGGTTTGCCTGGAATTCCATCCGCCATTGCCCGATTATGCAGGAGCAAACGCCTGGCACGCCTCCAACTGCTGGAAGCCCTTCCGCAATACTGCCCCCCATTCCGAATTCTATCACCAGAGGGGCCCCTTCTAAAATCGACTTCCGGTCTGCCTTTTCCTCTGGTCCTGAAACCTACCGATAGCAATGGGAGCAGGGGAGTTGTGGTCGTTGACAGACCAGAGGATCTTGAGAATGGCTATCAGTATGCGCGTAATTATTCGCAAGAGGGATTGGTGATCGCCGAGGAGTTCTTGCGCGGAAGGCAAGTCAGCATCGAAACTCTTAGCTACAACGGGAACACAAGAATTCTGGGCATAATTGACAAAACGACGACGTCTCCTCCTTTCTGCGTAGTGACAGGGCATACAATACCCACGGTACTTTCAAAAAAGGATTCGAGGGCCTTAGAGTTGGCCGCCAGGGAGATAGTCGACGCTTTCGAATTGAAGAACAGCCCTTGCCACTTGGAAATGTGCTTGACCGAAAAAGGCCCCAAGCTGCTTGACATAGGGGCGCGGCTTAGTGGGGGTGGAATTGCCTCGCATCTGTTGCCCTTGAGCACTGGCATAAATGCCATGCGCGCGGCCATCTCTATAGCGTTAGGCATGGAACCGGAAGTAGAACAGAATAAAAACTCGGCAGCCGCTATCAGGTTTTTGACGCCTCCAGCAGGGAAAGTTGACGCCGTGTTGGGGCTACGGGCGGCGTCTGATATGCCGTCGGTTTTGGACGTGGTATGCAAATTGAAACCAGGCGACATGGTTCAAGCTTTGGAGCACAGCGCCCGGCGTGTTGGCTACGTTCTCGTGCGCGGAACAGATAGAGAAGACGCTGCCAATAATGCTCGACGCGCCCTGGACACAATAAAGATTTCCGTTTCGTGATTCGCTTGGCGGGCGGCTGCTTCGCAAATCAACATCCGGCAGGGTTCGCGGGTCTTGCCTTTTGGTTTGCTCACGTTCCTGTTTTGCGATATAGTTTAGATTCGACACCATTGGGGAAATCTGAGGCTTTCGATGGCGAAAAGCGCAGACTATGCAAAGTAAAGAGTGGAGTTTGATGTGTTGACTGAGAATAGGCCCGCTTTGAGCGTCGTTGTGCCCATGTTCAATGAAGAGGAAAATGTTGAACATCTGTATCGCCGGCTCGAAACGACCCTGAAAGAGTACGGCCTGTCTTATGAGCTCATTTTTGTTGAAGACGGAAGTTCAGACGGGACTTTTGAGAAGTTGATGGCTTTACACGAGCAAAATTCGTCCGTCATAGTGCTTCGGTTTGCTCGTAATTTTGGGCAGCAGATGGCCTTGTGGGCGGGCTTGCGGCAATCCAGGGGCGATGTAGTAGTTCTTATTGATGCCGACATGCAATATTCTCCGGAAGACATCCCCCGGCTAGTGGACAGGCTTTCAGAGGGTTACGAAATCGTATACGGCAAGCGCGCCGAACGGTCCGATTCCTGGCTAAGAAAGAAAGGCTCAGCTCTGCTGCTTCGTTTCTTTCGCAACGGGTCTGGCGTGGATTTTCCTGATACCATGAGCTGTTTTGCAGCGCTTGACCGCCGGCTGGTAGATAAGCTATTGCTGTTCAATGAGAAGAACAAGTTTTGGGGCGGATTGTTCGCATACTTGAGTGATGGGCGATGGGCAACTGTGCCTGTAGAGCATGCGGCGCGTCAAGGGGGCCGGACAAAGTATGAACACACTAGATTGCTTGGGCTGGCCCTCTACTTTGTTTCATGCCTGACAACGCGTCCGCTGAGACTTGCGTTTTACGCTGGAGCAGCACTGGTACTGGTAAGTATTCTAGGGGCCATCACGTGGTGTGTGTCTGCTATTGTGCTGTACGGCGCTGTGCCCAACGCCGGTACAGGACTCATACTCGCGGCAATGTGCCTGCTTTCGGGTGTGAACTTGATTGCCATTGGACTCTTGGGCGAGTATGTGGGCAATATCCAGCGAGAGGTCAAGGACCAACCCCCTTACATTGTCCAGGAGATACTGAAGCATTAGGAGCTGATCAGCGATGGAAAAGTTGAAAACGGTACTGGCGACTTCAGACGCGGCACTGGTAAGAAAAAGGTATCAGGATCGCATTGCCCGTCATGGCGTCACAGTGGCTTCGCTCAATGCGGGTACGCCTGAGAAGCAGCGAATATTACACAGCCTGCACAGCGCGGCGTTGCCAGCGGATAACCCCGAGGTCTTGGATATCGGCTGTGGGCTCGCCCATTTCTTCGAGTTTATGCTTGAGCAAGAACTGCCCCGCTCATACTGTGGGTACGACATCGTGCCGGAATATGTCGAAGCGTGTCGAAAGCGGCATCCAGGGGCCAGATTCTCCGTGCGCAACATTTTTGAGGAGGGGATCGATGGCTACTACGACACAATCATCATGTCTCAAGTGCTGAATAACCGCTATCAGGATTCGGACAACATTGCGGTGATGCGGTCAGCCCTTGCCATGGCTTTCGAGCATGCGCGAGTGTCCGTTTCAATCGACATGTTGTCCACCTACGTGGACTATGAGGAGCCACATCTTTTCTACTATTCACCAGTGGCCATTTTTCAGTTTGCCAAAACACTTACGCGCCACGTGGCACTTCGGCATGATTGCCATCCATTCGAATTCTGCATACAGCTTTTTCATGAGGATCCCCCGGGTTTTACGCCATGAGCCATCACATCATTTGCGTTACGATCGATACAGATCCGGACGGACTCAGTGGCAGAACAATTAATCGGAGCGCGATGGAGTGGAGAGGACTTGAAGAGTCGTTTGACTTGTCCCAAGAGTTGGTCGAACATGAGTCTGCCCTGTGCGGACGCGTTGCTTTGACTTGGTTTGTTCGGGCTGACGCTCAGCTTAGAGAGCGCTTCGGAAGCAGCTCCTTCTTGCTGGAGACTTACGATGACGCTTGGAAAAATGAATCTAAACGAGGGAATGAACTAGCATGGCATCCCCATCTCTACAGGCAAGGCGAGTCTGCTGAGGATGTGCGGCTGATTAGTGATGCTTCTGAGGCGAGCAAGGAAATAGGAACGATTTGGGAGGAAATGAAGGATTTTGGATTTTCGCCAGCGGGCTTTCGCAATGGCGAGGCTTGGCATTCGCCGGAAACGATGAACATGGTGGAAAAGCTTGGAATGTCTTATGATTCATCAGCGATCCCGGGGCGCAGGGGCAGCGATAATCATCCCATGAATTGGATTGGAAGTCCAAACGAACCTTTCTTCCCCGACCCGGCGGACAACAGGGTTTCAGGCAAACCCCGCAGACTATTGGAACTGCCTATGAACACTTGGCGCATCAAAGCGCCGTGGGACAACGAACCACGATTGCGCTATATGAATCCGACCGTCCACCCGGATCTTTTTCGTGAGGCCCTAAAAGGGTGGAAGGGTCGAATCGCCTCAAGCCGAAAGGATCTGTATGTATGGACTCTCATATTTCACCCTGATGAAATCATGGAAACAGCAGAACCGGATGGCCTCATAGCGCACTCACGAGCTGCTTTATTTAGTAACCTTCTATCTCTCGTGGAAGCTCTGGGCGAAATTCAGCACACTTGGGAGTTCTCGACAATGGGCGCGGCAGATAAACGCTGGCGCGCGTGGAAAGAACCTCCGTCATGATTGTGGATGTTGGGAAGACCTACGCCTCAACAGAGCCATTACAGGGCATTGAGCGGGAATTGCTGGACAAGACCGGCGGCCAGAGCATGGCTTGGGTCGGCCGTGGCGCGACAGCCTTGTATTACGCTTATCAAGTTGTGCGCGCCCTTAACGCGACAACTGCTGAAGCCGAGGTCATCCTTCCATCAATTGCATGCGCCTCACTTGCAAACACTGCTAATTTGGCGAAAGTCATCCCCAGATTTGCCGACGTTGATCCAAATACGGGCATGCTCAGTTTTGAATCGATTAAGGAACGTACCACGCGCAACACGCGGGCGGTAGTGTTCATTCACTTGTACGGAAACACGTACGACCTTGACGAAATAGCCGGATGGTGTAAGGCCCGCGGCATCTTGCTGATTGAAGACAATGCTCAAGCGCTCGGAGGCCGCCTGCCAAAAGGGTCGCCAGTTGGCACTATAGGCGACATGTCGATTTATAGTTTCAACAAAAGCAAGATCATTGATTCCGGTGCAGGCGCCCTGCTCGCGCGAACAGACCCGGCCGTTAATGCAATGGATGAAGTCTTACGATTATATCCGCTGCCGCAACACCTGGACGGCCGTAAAGCCATGGAAATGTCCCGCGAGTATCGTGACTTGCAGCGCTCCCTGATGAAGTCCTATTGGGACAATCCGTCGGGAAACGTGTCCGAATCATTCATGCACATTTGCTCCAAGTATGACAGTTTATATATGCGTCCCTTTGAGTATGCATCAACTCTTTCTTCCGGCTGGGAAGCACTCCCAGGGAACTTGCAGCGCCGTTGCAACAGGGCGGATGAATATGCCGAACTTCTTTCGGGCGGTCCTTGGCGTCTCTTGAATGGTTGGCCTGGCAGCGGGGTTTGCTGGCGGTGTTCACTTCTCTTGGAAAACCATGCCCTTGTCGTTCCTCTGGGTGAATCGTTGCGCCAAGATGGCTTTCATGTGTCCAACCTCTTCTTGCCGCTGCACGTCCTTTTCAGGCCATCGGACTGTTGCCCGAACGCAGAAGACTTTTCAAGCAGAATTATGAACCTATGGGTTGATTACACAGTGGACGAGGACTATGTGGCGCGTTGCGCTGAAAGCTTCAAGGCACATGCGTTGACACTCAGCAGTATCATCACGCTAAGCGATGAATCTTGAGGGTTTAAGGATGCAGGATTGTTCCGATTCCAACTGGCCGCGGCTGCAATGCGTATCGTGCGGTGCGGCGTTGTCGCCATCCAGCGCTCCTATTTGCTGCGTCAAATGTGGCAGTGTGTGGCCCGTTGATGAAGGGATCCCTCTGTTTCTCAAAGAAACAGGCTATTCAGGAATGTCTGACGAGTCATTTGATGTGCTTGTCAGGGCTGAAGAGAGCGGCCATTTCCTCTTCTGGGGCCGAAAAGGCATGCTCAACAGAATCTTGGGAGGCTTTCTTCGCTCCGAGAAATCCTTGAGGGTGCTCGATGTAGGGTGTGGATCGGGTTATGTGTTGTCCGGCCTTGAGAAATCAGGAGCAAAGGTTGTGGGGGTAGATGCCTCACGCACAGCATTGAAGATTTGCCGCAATCGGGGCATAGCGAACATTTACGGGGCATTCGCTGAACAACTCCCATTCGACAATGAACAATTCGACGTCGTTATCTCGATGGATGTTTATGAACACATTGAGGATGATGTGGCCGCCATGCGAGAAGCTGGCAGGATCATGCCGGTTGGAGGAAAACTCATAGTATTTGTTCCCGCTGTGCGGGCCTTGTGGAGCGCGTGCGATGAACTTGTTGCACACAAGCGCAGATATTCCAAAGCCGAACTGGAGGACAAGCTTGTCGATGCTGGCTTTGTGGTTGAACGGGTGACATATCTTTTCCCAAGCTTCTTCTTACCCGCCTTAATAGTGAGAGTTGTAAGTCGGCTATTGCTCAGTAAGGACAGTGCTCAGAAATCTGTTCTCAGGGACTACGAAACACCGTCTTCATGGCTGAATTCTCTCTTGAAATGCATCATATGGATAGAGATTCGTATGATGTCACTATTCAATTTCCCTTTTGGCGTCAGTCTTGCGGCCCTTGCAGTGAAAAGAAAGCAGAGCAGCGAGAATTAGGCGCTGTAGGGAGGGTGCCCCTCAATTGAACATCCGCCACTTGATTTTCTGCAAAAGCATACGAATCTGGCCGGGGCTGTGCATGTGCTTCAAAAGAGTGAAGAGGCGTGATGGTTTGCAGAAGAACTTCCAGTACGCCCCACGGATCATGCTTGAAAGTTCTTTGATGGTCATCCCATCCGGTGCATATTCAATCTTATATGCGTCCAATATGGAATAATCCACATCTCCGTTTTCGTTCTTGTCTTTCAAATAATCATACAAAGGAGTGCCCTTGTAGACGCGGAATCCGGTGAAAAGTACGTTGTCCAGCGCCAAGGAGTCAGCGAATTTGATCGTCTCGAATATTTCCTGGCGCGTCTCCGTGGGAAAGCCAAGAATGAAAGAACCTTGAATAATCCAGTTTGTCTCGTTTGCTATCAGCTCGATTTTTTCGCGAATGACGGCCGTGGTCAATCGTTTCTTTATGAAATCCAGAATCCTCTGGGAACCGGATTCAATCCCCACCGAAGTTCCGTAGCAGCCGGCATCTTCCATAGCGTGTAGCAGTTCGGCATCAAGAGAGTCCAATCTCAATCCGTGCGGGCAGCACCAGAGCATATCCAGGTCCTCCTTTTTGAACCTTTCACAGAATTCCAAGACGTAATCGCGATCCGCCGAGAAGAAATCATCGACAATCTGGAACTCGCGCACGTCATATTTCTCATATAATACGCGCAGCTCTCGCATTACAAGGTCGAGGCCTCGAAACCGGACTTTACGGCCCGTAATGGTGTGACATGCACAAAAGCCGCATTCGTAGGGGCAACCGCGTACAATGTGTAAGGGCGCGACTATTCTTCTTTTCTGGAATGCCCAGAGCTTTTCGTGCCGCCGATAGTCCCGCGGATCGATGAGATCCCATGCGGGCATGCCAAGCTCGTCCAGATCTTGCACACGCCCCGGCGGATTTGTCTGCGCAGCACCGTTATCGCGGAAGATAAGCCCCGGTATTTCAGACAAAGCGCCTGGGGACAGACTCCCATCAGCGACATGTTTGAGCAAGCGAGGGAGCCCAATCTCAGCTTCGCCGCAGAACGCATAATCCGCCTGGCCGATGTCCACCAGTACGTCGCCCGGCGAACCGGAAGGATGCGGCCCGCCCAATAGAGTTAAGGTGCTTGAATCCATAAGCTGAACAGCGTCCAACATCTGGCGGGCAACTTCAAGTTCGGTAGAAAAGATCTTCAGGCCAACAACACTAAAGTCGTTCGCTCGCAGGTATTCCTCGAAATCTCCCAGGCAGAAGCCATTCCGTTGGCAATCCAAAATCGATACCTGAAAACCGCTTTCGCGAAGTGCCGTCGCTAGAAACGCCAGACCAAGATCCGGAGTCACCTGTGGCACTCCTTGGCCAATTGGAATGGCCAGCAATACATTGTTATTACGAAGCACAGACGGTTCTCCCCTATACGCGAAGAGCATTTGGCCTCAGATTTACGCAATTGGCGCTTGCTACTTGGCGGATTACTTATTATCATACCAAATCATTACCGTTAGTTAAAAACAATGGTCTGTGATACGATGAGTCAAGGATGAAAGCAAGAAGAAATCGACATATTAGTGTGGCACGGCTGCACCGGATGGCGGCAGCGATCCACAGCAGCATTCCTCGTTGTTTCTTGAAAACCGGTTACGCCTTTCCCGCGCTGCATTACGTTTTCGAGGTGACGCGCCAATGTAACCTGCAATGTCAAATGTGCTTTTGCCAAAAAGCACCGCGACTGATGCCCGCTGGCGATCTGGCCGCCGAGGAGCTAACGACGGAGCAATGGCTTAACCTTATTGATCAGACCAGCCGCCTGAGTTTGATTACGTTTACTGGAGGCGAGCCTTTGGGCCGCACGGATTTCCTCAGTCTTTTGGAGTACGCCAGCGCCAGACAGCGCACTCATTTCATAACCAATGGGACACAACTGGGCCGTGAGGAGGCCCAGCGCGCCGTCGCGTCCGCGCCAAACAGATTTGGAGGAAAAGGCCTGACTTTCGTCGGCATTTCGCTGCATGGGCCAAGGGATGTTCACGACAGAATAGTTGGCCAAGCTGGGGCCTTTGACAAGGCCGTTTCGGGCATTGAGAATCTTGTCCGCTGTCGAGAAGACAGCGGCAAGCGTTATCCGCTCATACACGTCACTGCTGTTATTAATAGGGACAATGTTTCGGTTCTGCCGGAGATACCCGTCCTGGCAGCCGAGGCAGGCGCTGACATTGTAAACTTGGCCCGCGAGGTTTGTACACCGGATTTGAATGAACTTGAGACAAAGGAGCCTGCGCATTACCGTTCTGTAGAACTTGACTTGCCTTGGATTGAACGCAACGAGCTTGATCGCGCGATTCATGCCGCCAAAGCGTCGGCGCAAAGTGCAGAGATTGAATTGCGCCTGCCCGACATGCCGCATGAAAACTTATTATCCTATTATGACGGCGGACTCGACCTGAGCCGATTTGCGTGCGGTTCCGCTTGGACAAGCCTTGTAGTTAGCGCAAGTGGAGGCGTTTACCCGTGCTTTCTTCACAGGGTGGGCGACATTCACGACAAGGGCCTGAAAGTGACGTGGAACGGTAGCCGCATGCGTACTTTCAGGAAGACTTTGCAGACGGGGCTCTTTCCAATCTGCCAAGGTTGCTGTCATACTCATTGGGTCGGGGAGTCGAACAAATGAGGCGGCATTTGCCTCTATAGAGAAGCTGTCCATATAATGTATGTTACGTAATTTCAAGGGGAATAAGTTCAGATTGTCCGGGGAAGGATAAATAAGCGAAGGAGATAGACAATGAACCCTTTTAAGGAGGTCGTACAGTTTTTCTACTTTGTCGCGTTGCCCCTCTTTACATTGTGGCTCGCTTGGGAATTGCGGCAATTGCGCATTGAAAGGAAAGAATCATCTGCTGACTCTTGGCGTAAGATCGTCGGCTTTACGGCACGACAATGCGCATTGTTCGACGAGAAGATCGCACCTCTTGCCGAAAGCCTCAAGAATGACACGAATCTTTACAATACAGATTTCTTGAAGAAATCTAGAATCTCGGTGGAGGAAGAGCGTTTGGTGTGCAAACTATACAATACGGGCAAAGCTGTTGAGCGTTTCCTCGACAACGACCACTCCAAAGATGCAGTTTTGTTGCTCGACAAATTGGAGGGCTTCGCGACTTTTCTTACTTCGGAGCTTGCCTCCGAAGAAGTGGCATTTCCGTCAGTCGGACGCGCCTACTGCAGCTCATTCAGGAAGGTCGCCTGTGTAACCGCATTGATGCCTGAGGAGAACGTTCATCAGAATGCCGCAAAACTGTTCCTAACCTGGAATGAACGCCTCAAAGGCCGAGTTCTTCAGAGACGCACAGATGATTCTGAAGAGCTCATTAAAGAGATTCTGCCCAATGCTCGTGATGAAGTGGGTCGCTTTGATGAAACCGGGTCGGACTGAGGAGTCTCAATACGTCATGCGCATACTTTTCATTTTACACCAACCGACAACCTGGGAGCGCCTCGGGGTGATGTACCTTAGCTCCTCCCTTAAGGCACAGGGACATTCTGTACGCCTCCTTATTACAAGTCTGGCCAAGTCTCAGGGCTTGCGTTCAAGCATGAACGATTTCAAGCCAGATGTTGTTGCCTACAGTGTTATGACCGGTGAGCATATTGAGATTCTTAGGATCAATCGGGCGCTTAAAGAAGAGTTCCTTTTTTGTGCGGTGTTTGGCGGACCTTACCCCACCTTTTTCCCGGATATGGTAAACGAAGACGGTTGCGATGCAATTTGTATTGGTGAAGGAGATCTGGCATTCCCAGAATTCTGTCGGCGATTCGAGAATGGTGAGGAATATTGGGAAACACCAAACTTCATCGTCAAGAAAAATGGCAGACTTTACCGAAATCCTCTAATGCCGCTGCTGGAAGATCTCGATTCGCTTCCCTTCCCCGACCGTGCTCTGATGTACGAAGCTGATCCGGACATGCCCAATGTCGGCAGAAGGATGTTCTTCAGTTCACGAGGATGCCCCTTTGCTTGCACATATTGCTTCAACCACAGGTACAATGATATCTATCGGGGAAAAGGGCCCGTGATGCGCTATCGATCACCGGAAAGTCTCGTAGAGGAGATAGCTGAAGTCCAGAAACACTATCCGTTGGACCATGTCTTAATAGGTGACGATACGTTCATGCTAAGACCGGCAGGATGGTTCGACAGCTTTAGCGAATTGTACAAGGAGCGCATCGGTTTGCCGTTTGCATGTGCAGCACGAGCAAGTTTGGTTACGGATGACCTCATCGGCAAATTGCGTGAGGCCGGACTCGAAACATGCGGGATGGGAATCGAATGTGGTGACGAAACAATCGCAAATACCGTTCTTAAGCGGAATCAGACAAACCAGCAACTCCTCAGGGCTGCCCACGTGATTAAGGGACATGGCATCAAACTTTTAGCTTTCAGTCTTGTGGGGCTGCCTGTCGAAAACACATACGAAACGGACAAGAAGACCCTGGACTTAAACATTCTCATTAAGCCTACCTTCGCATTATCATCGATTGTCTACCCCTATCCAGGCACGGAAATTGAGCGATATGCAAAGGAACACGGCTACCTGAAAGATGACGCAATTCTCCTGGAGACCAACAAACGCTCTTCGCTGTTAACGTTCTCCTCCTCCATGGAAAAGCGAAAGATCGAGAACCTGCACAAATTATTTGGTTTGATTGTTCGTTTTCCAATTCTGAGGCCCTGTTGCGACACGTTGTGCCGAGTTCCAAATAACGTGCTATATCTAGCCGCATATTACATTTGGTATGGCTATAACTACGAGATCAAGATATGGCCCATTCGATCGTACTTGCGAAGCATTGGAAGATACTTCAAGGTTTTTCTAAATGTTCTTCGAAAAAGTTGAAGCGGGCTTTCTGTGAAATTGTCATTGTGGCTTTGGCAGGAGCGCGAAATCAAACTAAGGACTGCAATGAGAATAGGCTTTTATGTTCAGGTTTTTGAATCTCTGGGCGTCGAGTATTTATCTGCGTGCCTGAAACAAGCTGGACACGAGACCTTTGTGTTCTTCGACCCAAAGCTGGGAAACGATACCTTCATGAACAACAGTCGCCTTGCCCGACTCTTGGATATTGAGGACATCCTTGTAGAAAAGATGCTTGAGGCGGACTTAGATTTGGTGGCATTTTCTGTCATGACTGACACATACGCAAACTCACTTCGTATTGCTCAGAAACTTAAGAATAGCGCCAACATAAAGACCGTATTCGGAGGCATTCATGTAAGTTGTGTTCCTGAGAAGGTGGTCAGGGAAACTGCCGTTGATTATCTTATTGTTGGAGAAGGCGAGCAGGCCCTTGTGGAACTTGCAAACGCTCTGCAGGCGGGCGACGACCCGAACGGCATTCCTAATCTGGGCTACTGCGGAAACGGTGAGGCTGTACTCAATCCCTTGCGTCCCCTCGTGGAAAATCTCGACACGTTGCCATTCCCCGATTCAGAACTATTCTGGAAAAGAGCAGGCGGCTACAGGAATTCCTGCTACAACATTGTCGCCTCAAGAGGATGTCCTTTGTCCTGTACGTTCTGCTGTAATCCTTTGATGAAGAAGATGTATAAAGGCAAAGGGAAATGGCACAGACGAAGAAGCGTTGATAACGTAATAGAAGAACTAAAACTGGCAAGGGAGATGTGTTCTTTCAATCGAGTTCAGTTCTGGGACGATGATTTTGTGGATGATATATCATGGCTGGCGGAATTCTCGAAGAAATATGCCGAAACGATTCGCTTGCCTTTTTTCGCATGGGCCCACCCTAAGAATATCGATGAAGAGGCGGCCTTGTTGCTGGCCAAGGCTGGGTGTCAAGAGCTTAGCCTTGGAGTTCAATCGGTGTATCCAAGCACCCGAAAGGAATATCTGCGCCGTTTCGAAACAGACGAACAGATCAGGCAAGCCTTTGATGCACTTCGCAAGACCAACATATTCATCAGTACACAAAATATTCTGCAACTACCTGGGCAGACCGTTGAAGAAGCCCATGCCCTTGCCGAGTTTTATTTTGAAAACCCGGTTAATCTTGCACACGTCCAACTCCTCAGATATTATCCCCGAACGGAAGTCGTTGAAATCGCCCGAAAGCAGGGACTGCTTACTTGCGAGCAAATAGAACTCTTCGAGGACGCAAAGAATGCCCGGCTTCTTTCAGTAGCTCAGGCAGACGATCAGCCCGAGTTTCTTAAGGTGCGCAATTTCGTGGTCCTTATGAGCGTCCTGCCCAGATTTGTGTCAAAGTTCTTGCTGCACAAAAAACGCTACAGGCATTTGCCTGTTACCAGGACATCTCACATTGTCATCATTCTGTGCGGACTTATTAAGAGAGTATTCAGCAAGAAGCGGCGCTTTACGATGGTTTATACAGTGCCCGAGTACTGCACGCACTACCTTTATTTCATATGGCGCAAGCTCTGCTGGAAACTCGGAAAACGCTAGAGCTCTTCGTATTGCATCTGAAGGAGAATAGGCCGATGATGTCTGTTTAATAATACCCCAGAGCTCTAAGTCGTTCGCTTGTCTCTTTCCTAATCTCAATTGTAGGGGTTTTACCCGTGTTTTTTGGATGCGCGGCGTTTTGCCGCTGATGTTCCAGATGCATGGCCTGAAGCTCCTTGAAAGAACCCGGATAAATGCTCTCACTGCGACTGCGTTCACCCGGATCATGCGTGAGATCGTACAAAGCCATCTCTGAACGTTTCTCGTCCACAATCAGTTTCTGCATGCCTGAGATCACAGAGCTAAGTTCCGTGTCAAGTTCGGTAAACGCTGCCGTCGTACGAGAAAACTGAGGTCTATTCGTCGGGGCATCAGGCGCAAAATATCCCTCGATATTTTGTCCCTGCCAATCCGGATTTGTCAAGAATCCAAATCGGGCATTCACAGTGGGAAGAATGTCTATAGTCTCCACTGGCGCATCAATTCGCCTGGGTTTGGCATCGGGAAAATACATTACAAGAGGAACACGGATTACCTCCTGATAGACAGTTGCGCCATGTCCCACGAAATCGTGTTCCCAAAATTCTTCGCCATGGTCGGCGGTGAAAACAATGGCGCAGCCGGGATAATGGGTCTTGATGTATGAAATAAGACGCCCTACCTCTTCGTCAGCAAAACGAACTTCACCATCGTACAGATAACGCAACAATTCACGTCCAGATTCCGAAAATCCCTGCATTTCGGGGTCATGGAGAAGATTCTTCTTGCGAAGAATGTATTCGACTAATCCATTGGGGTTTTGAATAAGGGAAGCGTCCGTTTCTGTTATTTGGGGTGGTGGGCCCAATTCATTCTTGAACTTATCTGGAGGATCATAAGGCTCATGCGGATCCATGTAATGTACATATAGAAAAAACGGCGGTTCCAACGTAGCAAGTTTTTCTAAGGTATAGTCTGTTACCTTGTCAGCTCTTGTATTGGGATCGAGAAATTCATAGGAGTCAAAACCTTGAGCAAATCCGTACCGACCTTTTAGGAGAAGATTTGTTTGAATAGCCGCTGTATTGAAACCCGACTTGCTCAAGTGGCTGGCGAAAGTATCGATTGAAGCTGAAAGCACATCAAGCCGCATGTTCTGGCCCTCGAAAAGCGGCTGATCAATGCCGCCAAATTGCACCTGATGGACTTCGGGATAAAGAGATGTGAATATACTTGCCATTGCGGGCTTTGTCCAAGAAGCTTGCGATATAGCATTAGTGAAGTGCCAGCTCGTTTCCGCGAAACGACCAATATTCGGCATCAAAGAGACATCGCCGCGATATCGGCCCAACCGATCCGCACGAAGTGTGTCCACCACAATCAACACAAGACCCATATAGGGAACTTCCGGTTTGGAAGTATCAAGCATTTGAAAAACATGATAGGTGCGTTCATCCTCCCCTTGTTCAGAAGCCCAAATATCCAAACGCGCTGTGCCCGGAGCTGGTTCTACATTCCAGCGGCGTTCACCGAGCGGAGGAATAATGATTGAAGCAGGCCAAGGGCTCGCCATACCGTTTGTTAGCTTTGGAGAAACTACTTCTACCAAGCATTGAATGCTCTCTTGCGACCGGTTCCTGAGCCCAAATGACAATGATCGAGAGGATTGATGCGACGCCCGCCCATTCTCTGCTATTTCTTCCTCAATGAACTGTAACGTCAGCGGTCCTCGCCGTTCGGTTGGAGCGGTCAGCACCAAACCTGTATCGGGCATTGTCTTCTTGTAAACAATATCGACTGGGCCTGCGTAGGTAATTTGTGCGGTGACTCCATCATCCACGTCTCGACTACGTGCCAGGAGCGGCCCGCCATTTACATCTTTCACATACAGAAAAACCTCGAATCCCTGGAAATCTTCATGGAGTATTTCCGCGTATCTCTTATCCAGCCATTCCCAGACTTTGCGAGGATTGTTTATATAGAACTCTCTCTCCCATTCTGAAAACACAAACCAAACACGATTTTGGTCTTTGATAACGTCTTGAATAAGCCTCATTCGGCAGTTCTCGACCTCTTTCGTCATTGGAAATTCTGGGGCCATACCGTCAAACCAGTCTTTTAAGTCTTCTTCTGCGCAAACGGTGTATTGCGAGTAACCATCAAGACCGTATACATGCCAACTAAGCTGTGCCAAGAAAGAGGAATGAACAATAATGTCGCCTTCTTGAGCTTGATGTGAAACAAATTCAGCGGCCTCCTTGAAGGGCAACGGCCCATGCACCCATGGCCGGTGTGGAAATTCCTTCACAGGATATTCGCCTCGATACATTTGCGTAAGAGGGAAAACAGCGAGGGCTACAAAGCATAGCACCAGACATGAACACACGAGCCGTGAGCGAAGTCTGGTGATGCCAAGTGCTACCCATACGTACACAGGAAATGAGTAGATGAGCATTCTCCGAAAAAGAAACGTGCTCGGTAGTATCTGCGACTGCACATACAACAGCGCCAGAGGAACTGCCAGCCATACAACCAGCAGCCAACCCACCCGTTTGTTTTGCCTAAGAGAAAGCACAATGCCTATGATGCTGAAAACAGCAAAAATGCATAGGGATATCTTGAAATGGGGCTTAAGATCGGAATAACCAAATGTAATTGTCTTGAAATAAAACACGACAGACCAGAATGTAGGTTTAGGCAAAGGCCATCCTGTCGTTTCCATGAGAAACTTCCCCGCATTCCGGAGTGTTATGCCCAACAATGGCAGAAGCAACGCTACGGCAAGCGCGTTTGATAGAATCCAACCCGAAAAACGGGAACGTCGATAGCACAAGATGCCGATAGCCCACATATTGACGGCAAAGAGTAGCGGCCCGGCAAAAACACTCGCATAACAGGACAATGCCGCGGCAAATCCGTACATCACCCACTCTCTTCGCCCATTGTCGACCATGGCCCTTATAAGAAAATGGGTAGCTAGTATGACTGTAAATGAAACCAGAGGAACTTCCTTCAGTTCCCTTGCATGCAGTATGTGGACAGGTGCTATAGCTAAAAGGAAGGCTGCCCAAAGAGCAGTGCGCGTGTCGAACGCAGATTTAACAAGGCAATAAAATGCGACAATAGAGAACATGGCGAGCAGAACGGGCAGGAGCCGCGTCGTCCACTCATTGACGCCCATGCCAGTCAAGCGCCAAAAAGCAACGAGAGTCGCTATCAAGGGCGATCTCGTATAGACAAGTGTGCCATGGCTTAGGACATCGGCCAAGTTTTGCGACATGAGAAGTACGTAAGCTTCATCAAAGGAATACGAAAATCGTCCCAACGCAAAAACACGCAAGAGGAGTCCAAGCAGCAGAATTGTCCCTAAACGGAAACCGTTTGATAAGAACAAAGACCTCAGCGCCGCAAAGACAACTCCAATGCTTCTGCCGTGTGACAATCTGAATTCGCGCGCATGACGTGTTGTCATTTCATCATGCCCCTTTCTCGCTCCCTCGGAAAACACGACAGCCGGATTTCGCGAACACTTTGCCAAGTTTCCACCTCAGCTTCAGCCAAATGAAGCGCAGATAATGGAAGATATATTCACTCAATCTAAAACCCAATGCCATATGTCGTTTTGATGTAAATAAACGTTTTGCTATCCCACACGTAACTGTCAAATAGCTCGTTGTCTTTGATACTGGCAAGTAGCGATAGCGGTCATTCTTAAGCAAGAATCGAATCAGGAAACGAGGTAGCATGTTTGAGAGAACAATGAAATCACGGATCTTCAAGAAGGCCAGGTCGTCATGTGGTCCGGCAACGGAATTGGCCCATCTGGTCTCAGCCTTTTCCAAGCCCTCCACATCAGCACTTGATAGAATTCCTTCCTGCGTGGCAATATCCACAATGCGCGTGCGCGGATAATATCTTAAAAGGAAGACATAGGCAAGGTCAACGCGATTTTCGCAATAGAAAGCTGCAAGATCACGGGCCTCATCGAGTGTCTGCCCTGGAAGCTGTAGGATATTCGCAGTGCTCAAAAAAATCTTAGCGTCTCGAACAGTAGCGATTGCCTTGGAGATCTCCTCGTTCGTGTCGGATCGGTGCAAATACTTCTTGCGAGTGCTCTCGTAACACGTCTGAACACCCATGGATATTTCCTGGCAACCGGCCTTCTTGAGCAACCGAACAACCTTATCGGTAGTGTGGCTAGGACTTGTCCAAACGAAAAAAGGCAGCCCAATGCAAGCTCTGTACTTTTCTGCGAATTCCTCAAGCCATTCTTCGTCATCCACAAAGTTGTCGTCCCAAAATCGGACTCGTTCGAAATCGTATTGATTACGTGCCCACTCAAGTTCTGCCAGAACATTATCTACGCTTCTGCGGCGATGCCAGCGCCCCTTGCCTTTGTAGACGGAACGCATAGAGCTGTTGCAACAATACGTGCATGAATACAGACAGCCGCGAGACGCGATCATTCCATAAATCGACTTTTTGAACCCCTCGGCTTTTTCCCAAAAAAGTGCCTTGTCTGGAAATGGCAACGAATCAAGGTTCTCGACCAAAGAGCGTGGCGGATTAATATGAATTCCCTCATCAGAGCAATAACCCACATTTGGAATCTGTTCAACGGGCTCCCCACGACTTAACGCTTCCGCCAGATCTACAAGTGCTTGTTCGCCTTCCCCTACAATTACATAATCGACCGCCGGTTGCACAAGCACACGTTCTGGAACACAACTAACATGTATGCCACCAAATACAATAGGAATTTCACTATGCTCCTTAATGTGATTGGCCATATGCAGCATACCCGCATAATCGTCAGTGGTCACCGAAAATGCCAGCAAATCAAGATCGGCCCCCAACATTTTTTCGAGAAGCATGTCTTCAAGCGAGAGAAAACTGGCTAGAAAGCGGTTTTGGTATATGACATCATTCCCAAGAACGGGATCGAAAAAAATGCATGTTTCATGGCCGGCCTCTTTAAGAGCGGCGGACAAGTATTCCACACCGAGACTCTCAAAAACCTGCACGTAGAAGCCAACCTTCAGCGGTCTTTGTGACATCACAAACGGACTCCCCACCCTGAGTAACAAGAGATCTGCACATAAATGAGGAGCGACAATTGTTCCTCACTTTCTCCTCAATTCCGCGCGCTACCCGCCAATAGACACTTCAGTCCAGTGCTGCCTCGGCAGACAACGGGTCATCCGACATCATCGGGCACAATAGCATGAAGGCCAAAAGTATGCAAGTACGCGTTTCACGAAACGCACCCACGCCCCATTTAAGTTGTCACACTTGAAAACTATTCGCCGCTGAGCGCGGGATCTCGTCGATTCACTGAGTGTCGTGTGCGTTAGTCAACGGGATATGATTGCTGAAGGTTTTCCTCGATATCGCTAATTAGCGAAATATCGAAGTTCCTTTCAATAATCCTCAGAAACGGAAAGACTCTATGCCACCCGCCACAGCAAGTTGGACTCAACGCTATAAATGACACAGCGTCTGGAGTCTTCTTCATGTGCTGTAGACACTTCTCAAAATGCCGAGTTGGGTCTGGGAAGCTAGAGCGCAAGCGATATTCATCTTCTGCATGCTCGAAATAGTAGTCGATATCAAAACTGAAGCAGATTGCTCTTTCCTTAAGGTCGTCTGTCGACCAGAAGCGTTCTTCTTTTGCTGTCTGTAGTTTGGGCAGATCGTGTTCGACGAGGATACAATTCTTGTGGCAAATAAGATATCCCTCATCGAAAAGAAGGGGCGTCATTTGAAGAAGCGCTGGAATCCAGTTTCCATACTCAACGGGATATTTTACGCGTCCACCAGGAGATACGAAATCCTCTATATTTCGCACCACATCAAGATTGGCCAATTCTTGTTCCGCTTCCTCGCGAAAATAACTGCAATCTTGGTGTGTATCGACGTGAATCAGCACAGAATGCTCCTTTGCCTTCCTTAAGAAGAAAGGGTACGCCATGAGATGATTGTCTGATATACCCAAGCGGTCCGACTCGAAATAGAAACTGACTGAGTCAACACTTGAGATTTCGGAATTGCCGCTGAAGAGGTGGAGCATAGGATTATTGTCTCCCATGATGATTATCCGATCTGGTTGCATTTACCCAAAAAGACAGGGAGTCCCGATGATACCGGCTTTGCGGACATGGGGCTAGGCCACCCATATTCAGCTTGGTTCTAGATGTCCGTCGTTCTATCTTTTTCGTCCGCGACCATGTCTTCTTCTCTCAGTCTCATCTGTGGGCTATGAGTTAGTTTTTCGCCACAACCCACACAAATTATGCTGCTTTGAGAGTTCTCCACACCACATTTGGGACATTGAGGATCAAACGGCGCACCGCATGACTTGCAGAATCGGACGTTGATTCGGTGTCCGGCCGTGTGCTCACCGCAAAAACAACACCAGCGGGTTGGACTCTGGCCGGGGATATCTTCAGCCACAGGAAGCGGGACACGTTTCTCAACTTGAAGCGGGACACATTCCTCAACTTGAAGGGGGACACGTTTCTCAACTTGAAGCGGGACACATTCCTCAACTTGAAGGGGGACACGTTTCTCAACTTGAAGCGGGACACGTTCAGCCACAGGGGCGGGGACGGAAACGTCTCCTAGCGAAAACGCTTTTTCTTTGTCTGATGACTCGTATTGATCGTAATGCTTGAGGATACCTCTTTCCACAAGCCATTTTTCCATCTGTCGAACCAGATTCTCGTCTGCGTACAAGAACTTCTTAAACCTGGAGTATTTGATCGGGCCGTTAGGAACCTTATCCATATCAAGAGCGGAGATTATCGATTTGATAGGAATATCATTTTCCGCAACTAGCAAACCACTTCTAACCCGCGCACGGCGAATTCTTTCTAATATCGTAAGTTTCTTGCTCATAACGTCATTAATCTACCACCGTTAACTTGACTATGTCAAGTAAAACTGAATGCTTCTCATTGTTTATGAATAAAACGTTATGAAGTATTGACAGAATTAACGCATCTGCATTAATTTTACTTGAATTAGGTTAATTCTTCCTGTATGCTCCTTACTAACAAAGGAGGACGAATGAAAATTCAAGCGTTCAGATTGTACAGAGCTCCGGAGGTTGCAAAAATCCTTGGCATACCAGCCAGCCGGGTGCGCGAGTTTTTGCGGTCACGGCAGCTTTATTGCCGTAGGCCATCGCCGAGTTCGCATCCGCGCGTCCCAGGACGCTCCTTAATAAGATTCATAGAGAAAGAAGGAGAACAGCAATGAGCCAAGAAAACGCCCTACCGGGCAGTATTCTCGAAGACATCAGGAACCAACTCTTCGAGATGAAGGCAATCATGAGGGCCGAGTCGAACGCCAGTCTCGATAAGCCTCAAGCGGCTGCATACCTTGGCGTGAGCACCAGGACCATCGACCGCCTTGTCAGCGATGGACAACTCGATGCAGTTGTGCTCACCCGAATTGAGGGCGGTAAGAAGAACGGCAGAGTCTTATTCGAGCGCGAGGTGTTGGACGAATTCCGGCGCAGACACCGGTTGAGTGCGAAGGTCGGTTAACGAATTCCTTTAGGCGATACGGCACCAAAAACCGCCATTATCAGAAAGAATGTGAATGACCACTGAGGATATTCTCGGCAAGCTGCAAGGAGTCCGAAAAAACGGAAACGGCTGGACTGCGCTGTGTCCCGCGCACGACGATAAGAACGCGAGTCTTAGCATTTCGGGAAGCGATAATGGAGCTACTTTACTGAAGTGCTTTGCAGGTTGCCCCACGCAACGAATTGTTGAAAGCATCAACCTGAAGATGTCCGACCTCTTCCTGACGGGAAACAAGCAACCGTCCGGTCGCAGGGTCTCTTCCGAGGCGCCCGCTTCAAAACGCAAACGCGGAAAACTGCATGCCACACCGGAAGCTGCTGCTGAGGCCGCTGCCTATGGACTGAAACGGAAGCACAAGAAAGAGTTCAAGCTTGTAGATTATTGGGTGTATCACGACAGCTCCAGAAACGAGGTAGGGCGTGTCTGCCGTTTTGAAAACCCTGACGAAGAGGAATCATCTAAGCAGTATAGGCCCATTCACCCTGACGGTAATGGTTGGCGAATTGGCGACCCGCCAGGGGGTTTCCCGCTCTACCGGCTGCCTGAGTTGCTTGAATCCCCAGTTTCAGAACCTGTATTTGTCGTCGAAGGCGAAAAGGCGGACGATGCGCTCGCCGGGCTTGGCTTGACAGTGACGACTTCTGCCCATGGCGCAGGCAGTGCAAAAAATGCGGACTGGTCTTCCTTGGCGGGGCGTAAGGTTTATGTGTTCCCTGACAACGACCCTCCAAAACCGGATGGCACGCGACCAGGCATGCAGTACGCTGAAGAAGTGAAGCGCTGTATCTGTAAGTTGGACCCGTCCACAGAAATCCACATTATTGAACTCCCTGACCTACCGCCGAAGGGAGATGCCGTCGAATTCATTGAGGCTCGCAGAAACGGGGGGGAAAGTGACGAGGAAATTCGTGATGAAATCATGAGGCTCGCCGAGGAGGCCTCCAAACAAAAGACATCAAAGGGCAAGGATAAATGCAGCGTCGACCTCGAGCGTGTTTTTTTGCCGGGCGGTGCGAGGAACGTGCGGATAACGGAATCCGCTGAACAACTTGGGAGACTTGTGGGGAGAGCGGAGAAAATCTTCAATCGCGCGGGGTCCGTTGTAGAAGTCCGCGTCAACGATGACGGAAAGGCTGTACTCCTCCCCGTAACACCTGCCTCTATGGCCAGCACATTTGAATCTGCCGCAGACCTGTATACGACCAAGACTGTGGATGGCCAGATAAGGGAAGTTGCTAAGAACTGCACCAAGACTGATGCAGAGCTCATTATGGAGTCCGATGCTTTTGTCAAGCAGCTGCCCCCGTTGAAACTTCTCACATCTTGCCCCGTTCTTATTGAGCACAATGGACAACTCGTCACTGTAAAGGGCTACCATCGCGACACCGGCATCTATACCAGTGGCGGTACAGTGGAGGACATACCTCTCGACAAAGCGTGCGAACTGCTTCGTTGCCTGCTGTGCGACTTCAGTTTTGCTACGCCCGCGGACCTCTCGCGCGCACTTGCCGCTCTCATTACGCCTGCTCTTATACATGGAGGACTTTTGAAAGGTCGTGCCCCCCTGGACCTGAGTGAAGCTGACCAATCACAAACAGGTAAAGGCTATCGAGCCAAGGTGGTTGCCGCAATATACAACGCCACTCTTCACACCATAACGCAGCGCAAGGGGGGCACGGGCAGCATGGAGGAATCTTTTTCAACGGCCCTAATACGCGGAGCGATTTTTGTCTCCATAGACAACGTCCGTGGCCCACTAGCCAGTCCTGCCTTGGAATCGGCGCTAACGGAAGATTACTACTCGGCACGCACACTTTACCGGTCTGCCGAAATCGATATGCGTCGTGTCTTCGTGATGCTTACAAGCAACAAAGCCGAACTAAATCAGGACCTGGCCAATCGCGCGAGCCCAGTACTCCTGCGCAAACAACCTGATGGCTATGAATACAAAACTTACCCAGGCGGCGCCGACATTTTAGAGCATATTCGAAAGAACCAAGGCAGATTCTTGGGCGCGGCATTTGCCGTGGTTCGCGCCTGGTATGAAGCCGGTTGCCCACGCACAGCCGAGAGCCGACATGACTTTCGCCCCTGGGCGCAGTCACTGGACTGGATAGTCCAAAACATTCTTGGTGCAGCGCCTCTGTGCGATGGCCTGAAGGAGACCAAGGTGCGTATGACGACGCCGACACTCAATTGGCTGCGAGACGTTGCCCTTGCTGTGAATGAATGCTGTCGAGGCGACGAATGGCTTCAAACCAGGCAGATTCTTGACATCCTGGAGGAGGCAGGCTTGGACATCCCGGGTATGACCGAGGGCGCTGACCTCTCGGACGAGGAAGCGTCAAAAAAAGCGCTCCAGGCGACAGGGCGCAAGTTCGCTAGCTGCTTTAGGAAGGCCAGTTCCTCTGCAGAATGCGGCCAGGAAATTAGCACGCTCAATGTTGATGGAATCCGCGTTGACCGTCTCCTCGAGTATGACCTTGGCCTGCACAAAAACCGGAAAAAATACCGCTTTGACACCGTGGCCGTGGAATCGGACTCTATAGGCGCAGATAACAAAAACGAGGCTTCGACACTGTCGGAACCGCTACAGTCGGTGACGGTCGCAATAGGCGATTGTCGCGCGCGCGTGCGAGGGGCTGGTGGGAGCGTTGCTGGTTCAGGCGGGAGCAGCTATCGCATCCTCTTTCCCAGACATTTTGCGCGGATGTAGTCGGCCAGTGTTACTTCTGCGTCCCATGCGAGTTTCTTTAGTTTGTCATGTTCTTCTTCAGTGAACCTTACAGCAACCATTTTAGACTTCAACCGTTTAGGGTTCACCCTGGGTAGTTTTCGCCAGTCTGTGGACTTTTCCGGCTGTGCTTTGTCTTTGTCCGGCATTTTTCTTTTTCCTCATTATTGCCCTACAGATAAAGAATACCATGCCTTATGCAGTATGTCAAACGTAGTTCATTTGGATTATCTAACGTAATACACTTGACATACGTTAGAATTTGTGTTAGAGTCTGATTAGACAGTTTAAGAAAAGGCGATATCGAGGGACTAACGGACCGTCTAAAGCGCTTGTCTAATGGCAAGTCCCCACAACGGTCACGGCTCTACCTTAGAGAGCAGGCGAGTAAGTTCGAGTGGGCGCGGACAGTTGGCAAGAGGGACAAAAAAGAGGGCAAACCATCATGAAGTATCACGGAAAACACACACAAAGAACAGCGGAAAGCATATTAGATGCTTTCCAGAAACCCGAAACACTGCAAAGAGCACTTGCAGACGTTTTCATTAGCAGAGCGGACACTGATCGGCCTATGTACCGTTGGAGTTGGCGAAATCAACTAATCGCCGCAATATGCGGCACTAGCGATGCGCGGGGCTTCAAGCAATGGCAAAAGGCCGGACGGCAAGTCAAAAAAGGGAAAAAGGCCATTTGGATACTTGCCCCGCTAGTCGGCAAGTCTAAGGACAAGGAAACGGGCGAAGATAAGCCTGTCATATTTGGTTTTAAGTCTATCCCTGTTTTCGCCTATGAGTCCACAGAGGGAGAGGCTTTGCCAAACAGGGAAGAAGATAAGTACGCAAAATGGATTTCAGAACTTCCCCTGATGAGTGTAGCGAAGTCTTGGGGCATTCATGTTGACGCGTACACTCACCACAAAGGCGATCCGTTAGGCTACTATCGGCGCAGAGGGGCCGATCAAGCGATAATCCTAGCGACCGAAAATCTGTCAACGTGGGCGCACGAATTAATCCACGCCGCCAATAGCAGGACTCACGGGCTTAACAACAAAGACAAGGCAACACGGGAGATTATTGCTGAATTGGGATCGGCTGTTCTTCTGACCTGTCTTGGTTTC
>SDBV01002547.1_pt1 | contig 27205 bp, 36 predicted proteins | sample 2277081 | NCBI WGS metagenome assembly SDBV01 (sample SAMN10402039, study PRJNA504765) | marine sediment metagenome | isolation source: marine sediment core GS10_PC15, 223 cmbsf | place: Arctic Ocean: Southern Knipovich Ridge | collected 2010 | reverse complement strand
TAACTATAGAAAATAACAGTAAGTTCACATATGTAGGAAAGTTTAATGATAAAACAGAGATGAATCATGTTCTGTTTATTCCTCTTCCTGTGGGATACACATTGACAAATGTTCAGGGCACTGATCAGCAAGGGATATCTACCCTTGTAGGGGGTATCGTATCTCAGAACGAAATCCTGCCGGGGGAAAGCTCCATCTTCCTAAATTACTTTGTCAAAAGTGACATTAGTGTTTTTGACCTGTCTCTGCATGGTGGAGATGACAGTCCTTTGATAAAAAGTCTTTCTCTCTTTTTTCAGAATAAGGAAAAATGGAAGGTAAAATCTTCAAATCTTCAACATGCAGGAGAAAGAAAATTTGAAGGGGGTATTTATGGAACTTTCAATGTTTGGGAAGGCAGGGAATTAAGAAATATTAAATTTAGAGTATTAGCCCCTTCTTATCAAGGTTTTTTTGGTTTATGGCAGGCCTCTATGTTAGTAGCATTTGTCACAGTCGGATTTGGACTTTTTATCATGAAGGATAAAATTTACAAATGGGATGTAATTAAAGAGAAAAAGAAACTAGAAAGGATACTCGCAAGACTCAAAGACGAGGCTGATAAAGAAGATTTAAGGGGATATTATATGTCCTTTAGGAAGGTTCTTGAAAACAGGAGCAGAGAGATAGAAGAGAAACTTAAATCTTGAAATTAGATGCTTAAACAAGTTCAGCATGACATTTTGGGCTTACCATGTCATTTCGAACTTGTTTCGGAATCTCTCTTGAATAAAAAATCCCATACTTATGAATCTTATAGAACTAAAAGGTATCAAAAAACAGTATCATGCCAAAACGGCATTAGACGGCATAGATATGATTATCAGGGAGGGAGATTTAATTACAATTTTTGGTCCCAACGGAGCTGGAAAGACAACACTACTGAAGACTATATCAGGCATTATGTCTCCTACAGAAGGAGAGATTTTCTATAACAATAAAGTATATTCTAAAAGTGATATAAAAAAAGAGACTTTTTATCTTGGTCATAAGACCTCTCTTTACAATGCCCTGACAGTACTGGAAAACATGGACTTTATTTGCAGACTTTTTTCCCTTAACCACCGAGGAGAGTCTGTGGAGAATATCTTAAGAGAACACGGTCTTTGGGAAAGAAGAAAGGATCCGGTAAATGAGCTTTCACAGGGAACGAAAAAAAGGCTTGCCCTTGCAAAAGGATTTTTTATAAATCCAAAGGTTTTTATCCTTGATGAGCCTTTCACAGGACTTGACCTTCGATGGAGAACCTCCATTCTTTCAAAGATAAAGGGACTCAAGGGTCAGAAAAAATCCCTTATCCTCTCGACACATCTGGTAGAAGAGGGTTATGAACTCGCTGATTATGTGGCCTTCTTGCATAAAGGAAGATTTTTGTTCATTAAAAAGAAAGAGGAAGTGGCTATAGATGAGATTTATGGGCTTTTTCATTCCCTTGGAGAGATTTTGAAATGAAATTTATGCGAAATGCTATTGCAATCTTGAGGAAAGATGTCCTTTTAGAAATAAGGGGAAAGGAGTCTCTCAGTCTCATGCTGTTTCTTTCATTGCTCTTTCTCGTTATATTTAACTTTGCCCTGGATATAGATAAAGACAATATATCCTCACTGGCACCTGGGATCCTCTGGGTAATATTCACGTTCTCGGGAATTTTAGGGATGGGTAGGACGTCCATGGCAGAAAGGGATGAAGAAGCATACTTAAGTGTAGTCTTCTCACCTGCATCTGCAGAAAGTTTTTATATAGGAAAGGTATTGAGTAATTTTCTTTTTCTTATATTAATGGAAGGGTTCACATTGTTGCTTTTTGCAATTTTGTTTGATTTCGAAAAAATTATAGGATTACTTCCGAAATTAGCCCCTTCCCTTTTTTTAGGAACCTTGGGGTTTTCTCTTGTTGGAACGTTATTTTCCTTCCTTGCCACTGCCTCAAGGCATGGTGAGGTGCTGATGCCATTCCTCTACCTACCGGTAGTGATTCCAATTATTCTTGGAGGAGTATCCTCTATGAGCATAATTTTAAATGAAAATCTGGTAGAAGGAACAGGAAAGTGGCTTCAGATTCTGGTCATTTTCGATATTCTTTATCTTTCCCTTTCTTTATTACTATTTAGATATCTCATAGAGGAGTAGATAGAAATGAAAATAAATAAAATTATAATTATTCTTTTCTTTTTCCTTTTAGTAATGATACCTTTAGATTTCTTTTTGATATTCAAGGTTGCCCCGACCGAACGAATAATGGGCGATGTTCAGAGGATCTTTTATCTCCATGTCGCTCTTGCCTCCGGGGCATTGTTTGCCTTTACTGGGGTATTTTTATCGAGCATATTTTTTCTATTAACAAAAAAACTCTTCTGGGATACTGCTGCTTATACCTCTGCTGAGATAGGAGTGCTTTTCTCTACCCTTGTTCTCATAACAGGCTCTATGTGGGCAAGGCCCGTCTGGAATGTTTGGTGGACATGGGACCCAAGGCTTTTAACCACACTAATCCTCTGGTTCGTCTATGTTGGGTATTTTCTTTTAAGAAGTGGAATTTCTGATAGATTTAAAAAAGCAAGATATTCAGCAGTGATAGGTATAGTCGGTTTTGTAGATATTCCTATAATTAGATTTTCAACAAAATGGTGGAGGTCTATACATCCACTTGTTAGCAAAGAAGGCGGTGGCGGCCTTGACCCCCTGATGAAAAATATTATGCTCTTTAGTATGGCTACATTTTTGGTCTTTACCATACTTCTTTTTATTTTCAGGTTCAGGCTGGCAAGGATAGAAGAAAAATTGCAGGGATTAAAGAAAAGGATGGAGGATTAACAATGGAAAACTGGATTTATCTTTTTGGAGCTTATACAATCGCATGGCTGGGAGTCTCCTTCTATCTTTATATCAACACAAAAAAGCAGAAGGGCATCGAAGAAAGACTTGCAGATATAGAGGTTTCGTTGAAGGATAAAGAATAGCTTAAAATAGTTGATAGTAAGCAATAAGCACTTTCTTATGCTTTGCTACATACCCAAGATTAATATAATACAAGGAGGTCTTAGATGGATAAAAAAGGTAAAAATAAAAAATCAGAGGTTCAGGGGAAAAAGAGTAAAAGTCCTGTACCGTGGATTGTAGGGACAGTCGTCGTGGTAATAGCTATTTTGGCTATATCTGGCAACTTGTCCTTTATCTGGACTGAGAAGGAGACTGGGGAATCCTTCAATTTAACCGGCAAAGAAACACGTCCTGTGCTTGATCCATTAAGTGGTTCTGGTAATAAAAAGGGAAAATCATTCTATATCCAGGGTGGTGAGACACGTCCTGTACTCGAACCATCACTGTTTACAGGTCAGACCCGCGCAGCCTATGCTGCTGCAAGAGAATATCCGGAGATAATGGACCAGGTCTACTGTTATTGTTCTTGTGACAATCCCCCATTCAACCATAAAAGCCTGTTAAGCTGTTTTACTGATAGACATGGCGCTGGTTGAGGGCTCTGTCAGAAGGAGGCCTTGAGGGTCGCCCAATTACACAAAGAAGGTAAAACAATCGAAGAGATAAAAACCATTTATGACAGAGAGTTTGGAAGGTAGAACATCAGATAAGGGTATATTTGAGGTTTGATATTTGTTTGACATATGCGTTAAAACGGATAGAACGGTGAAATTATGACATTTTTACGCAGGATTCAGGTTATAAATCCTCTGGTTTTGCTTTTTGCTGGAATAATCATAAGCGGATTCATAGTTTATGGTTGTTCCGATGTAAAAGGAGATGAGCAAGTTAACCTCGAATCATGTCCTCTGGACAGTTCTGATTTAGCAGCCGCTAATGCTTATTTAAAATTTAAAAAAATAAAGGCATCTTTTTTTCCTTCGGGTATCCCAGATGTTTATGGTCAAGAATTAAATATTTCTTTTGACAAGGTTCAAGATGCTATTAATAAAGTTCGAGTATTTGGACCTACTTATGGCAAAGAAGGAAAGAAAATAATTTTAACCGGTGCAAATTTAAAAAGATATACGAGTATTGGTTCTCAAATTTCCTGTCAATATTGTTGTGGAGTTAAAACTTTAGTTAGAAAAGACGGGAAGGCAGCTTGTGGTTGTGCCCATTCAATAATGATGAGAGGGCTGGCTGCCTATTTGCTTAAAAACCACCCTGAGCTTTCTGATGAACAAATTTTAGGAGAATTGAACACCTGGAAGGTTACCTACTTCCCCAAACAGACTCTTACAGCCAAACTTCAGGAAATGGAAAAAGCAGGTGAAGAGGGGATTAAAGAGATTTTAAATGAATTCCCAGATTTTTTACCCAGGATGGTTGGGGGATGCTAATTATATGAAGCTCATAAATAATTACGCATTCATCGGTGTAATCAATAAAACGTAAGTATTTAAGTCGTTTTATTTAGAACTGATCAACAATCGAATTAATGATTTCATATTATCCTTATCCCACTTATTGTAACCCAGAGCCCTTCCAATCAAATTCCCCTCGGTATCAATAAGGAATTTCGTTGGATGTGAGCGAATACCGTATCGGGCACTTACATAACCGTCTTTATCCAGTAAGAACTTGAAAGAAAGTCCTCTGCTACGAACAAATTTCTGAACAATCTCCTTTTTCTCTCCAACATCAATAGCCAGAAGGATAAAAGGTTTACCGTTGAAATGCTGGTGCAGACTCTCCAGGGAAGGCAACTCCTTCCTGCACCATGTTCACCATGTAGCCCAGAAGCTGAGTAAGACAACTTTTCCACGATATTGGCGAAGACGGTGTCTTTCCCCTTCCAAAGAGGTTAACTCAAAATCAGGTGCTTTTACAGGTTCAGCAAACTGGTGGATGCTCATTGAAGCCATCAAGTCGGCAATACTGGAACCCGTTGGTGCTTCATTGGAGATGCTTACGTTTGATGACTCTACAATCCGGTCCTTCAGACCTATATATATACCTGCGAGTAGGATAAGGAGAAACATGATAGTAAAGAAATGTTTTTTGCTAAATTTCATCTTAAAACCTCTCTTAATTAGTCACTAAGTGCTTTAATGCACATGTCTCCCGCTCATAGGTAAACCTAGCATATAAATACTGGAAAGTACAACAACAAGGGCGTAAAACGACATCGCAAGGGTCATTTTATATACATGGTTAAACGGCCTATGAAAACGTCTGAGCAGGCGGTAGAGGACAAACATAGTAAAGCCAAACCCTATTGCTATTATGCTCATCTGTATAAAGAAAATCGGTTCTAACCCCATCAAAGGCGGTGGATTCCAATTTATAGAGAGTGATGTTCCAATACCTATGTTTTGAAAGAAACGTATAGTGGCAGGTACTGCAATTGGACCTTCGAGTAATAAATGCTGGATATTATGTGCGAAATGAAGGGCAATACCTAACGGAATAAAAAGAAAAGCAAATTCTGTAACAAGACTCTTTGTTTGGTATTTCTCCTTACCCAGCCATAACTTTAAAATATAGCAAATGAGATAAAAGACTCCTACCGGTAATAATACAAAGAGGATGAGGATGAATGTGTAGAGTACTACTGGTGAGTTCATCCCGATCAAAGCACTTAAATTATTTTCTAAAGGCTTCCAGGAAGAAGTCATTGAAAGAGTCTCTACAATAACTACTCCTAACAAGAACAAAACAGCTACAGCCTCTGCGGGTGTTTTTTGCAAGCTGGCATAGATATCTTTGCCAAATGTTCTCAGACGGAGACCCAGATTGCTGGTAGGACAAGCCGGTTGGCACTTCATACAGAAATTGCAATATATATTATTATCCATATGATAAGGAGATTCCAGCATGGGGCATGCATCACTGCAGGTTTTTTGTTTATGAGCTGCACAGCTTCCTTCCTTGCAAGCACGCAGTCCTACAGGAGAAACCATTGAATATATTCCTATGACAGCTCCAATAGGACAGATATGACGGCAAAAGGAGCGGCGCTGATAAATCATGCTGAGGAGTATCGCTGCTATTAGAATAAAGACAATTACAGCAGCGGTAACCATGGGTTTGCTGCCAAAAGCCATGGTGGTAAATGCCCAGGTCAGAAGGATAAAGGCAAAGGTCTGAAAACCCATATTCTGCAGCCATTTTGGTAGTTTTTTGTTCAGAGAGATGAACTTTTGAGCCAGGTCCCCGAGGGCGGCAAATGGACACATCATACACCAGAAACGACCGGCAATAATAAAGGTGAATATTATAAGGCTCCACCAGAGAGTCCAGGTATATACTGTAGCGATATTTCTTCTTCCATCCTGTACATCAAAGAAGCCAAGATAGATAATAATCAGGAAAAGAATAAGGATTGGGACGATAAAGATATGCCTGAAGTACTTCCAGGTAACAAAACTCCTTATCCATCCTATTCTCAGGAGGTCTTTTTCTTCTTTGCCCTGCTGAATCAATGTTTCATTAGGTGAAGATCTGAAACGAACTATTATAAATCCCACTCCAATCAGCCCCAGCGCAACTGAAAGCCAACTGCTAAAACGGCTAACAATAGACCGCTTTTTATAATTTTTTAAAGATGTCTCTGCATAGTGAAAATGATTATTACTTTTAGATGGATCAAACCCCGAATCATAGCTTGTAAAAGCAGGCATCACAGGATTACCGTAGATATCTCTGTCTGCGGCAGTTCCAATGCGGAATGTTGTTTCATTGCTTGCCCATACATCAACGTGTTCTTCATTGTTTTCAGAATGGTCGTGATTGGCATGGGCTTTATCCAGAGTAAAAATACCATAATGCTCCAGAGTGTTGCCAACTACAAGGAGCATATTATAGGCTTTTCCAACCTCAAACTCTACATCCTTAGAATCAAAGGTTTTTAATGGAAAGGCAAATTCATAAGTATAAAAATCGTTCTGATGATGGCCTTTTGAAAGAATATTGTCTTCTTTATCAAGTGCAAGATAAAAGGTTTTGTTTGGGAGCTGTATAAAGTCTCTGTCGCTGATATCTCCGTTTGATTTCATCACTTTTGCATCGCTGTAGGCTCCGAGCATGCCGAGGTTGGGATTGTCTTTAAACATTAGTCCAATCCAGTAAGGCGTATCAGTCTTTACGGCAAAATAAATGTTGTTGTCGTCAACCTGTGCCCAGACTTCAGCATAGTAATATGGTTCGTCATGTAACGCCGAAGGATTATGTGGTTTGTATGTTCCCAGATAAAAATATCTGTGTCCCGTATTTTTCCATTCCTCAGGTTGGATTTTACCGTCTATCTTGATTGGATTTCCAGTCTTGCGAGCTATGAAACTGGTGTTGTTTGAAATCAGAGTAAGTGAAGTAGAGGATGCCATATTATTAAAATCTGACGGATTATATTTGTAGACAAGCTGGCCGGGCGCTGCACCGCAACCATTAGCTATATAAAGATTCCCAGTCCTGGCATCCACATCAAGAATAAAACGCTCAACTTTAAAGTTAACAGGTCCAAGATGATACTGACCGTTGTAACTGGACAATGGTTCCGATTGAAACTGATAGATGAGTTTTCTGTGTACGTTTTCCAGTTTTCTGAATGTCAGAGGAAGGGGAGGGTCGGAAAACGTTTCCATCAGAAACTTTTCTGCGATTGCCTGTGCCAGAGCCGGTTGGATGTTTACCCCAGTTTTATCTATTAATAAATTGCCCTGTTCATCAAATTGATAAGCCCTGGTGTCAGTTATTGATGAAAGATCTGAAAGAATAACGTCCTTCCCGCCACAGGCATATAATGCTTTAACAGGATGAAAAAAGAGTGCTATCAAGGTCAGAAGCACAATTACAATATATCTTTTGTACTTTCTAACCATGTTATTAATAGTTAAGCGGATGCTTTGCAATTTTCTTTTTATTTGTTCTGGGCTCCTCATAGACAACCCTGGCAGTACCTATTGAAACATCTGAAGAGCTTACTCCTTCTACCCAGTCAATAGCCTTTTTTACGCTCATAACACAGTGTTGGCAGCTCATTCCATCGATTTTTAATGTAATCTCAGCTATTTTAGTCCTCCACAATCGACACAATAACAGATTTATTTTCTGTCGTCTTGCCCATTCTACTTGAAAGAATTTTGACTAATATCAGTGATGCAAGGAGTGCGAGAAATCCTCCAAGGGCGGAAAGAAGCTCAGAATCAATTCCATTAATAAAAGCGGGAAGATAAACTTTTCCAAGTACTGCTCCTAAAATTAATGCAAAAATAGGCAAAACATATATAATCAACGCGCCTTTCAGATAAGTATAGGATTTCATAACCACCTTTACCTTCTGTCCAACTACTGCTCTGGCTACATTTAGAGCTTCTGTTTCAACTCCATTCTCTGGAATATCACACGTATCTTTTTCAGAGTGGTCACAACAGGAACTTTTCCTTTCAAGTATTACTTTAGCAATTACACCATCAATACTTTTAACTGCCCCAATCTCTTGCATGAAAACACCTCATAATAGTTTGCACTTTATATTTGTAAATATTAAAGATAAATTGTGAAGATAATATGAAAAAAGGTCAGTATAACCATAAGATATGAAGCATTAAATAATAAGACATCTTCATATTTTTTTCACCTTTTCTTCATAGTCTCTTCACAGATTTAAACTAATCTATAACTAAAAATAGGACTTGAAGATTTCCTAAAAAGAAAAGAGGTTTAATTTTACAGATTTAATAATCTCGGTACAAGCCTGTCCGGTAGGCAGGTCGATTCCCGACTTGGTTACACAGATAAAAGGAAAAAGGAGGATTTTATGAAAAAGATATTGCTGATAAGCATAGTGATTTTAACGCTAACCGCAGTTTATGGCTATGCCCAGATGGGCGGAGGTATGATGAGTGGAGGGATGATGGGTGGTCAGCAGGAGATGGGTCAGGGTGGTATGATGATGCAGGCGACGAACCAGATAGGTAGCATGATGCAAAGGATGTCGGGTATGCTGGGAAAGAGTATGGGGCCAGAAGATACGACAAGGATGTCAGAAATAATGAGGGATATGTCTAAACAGATGATGGATATGTCTAATATAATGCAAAGTGGAAATATTTCACGTGATGAGATGCAGATGCTACAACAGAAGATGATGGAGACAGAGAAGAAATTTGATATGATGAGGTAGATATTTAACTATTGTAGCCACAGGCTTAATTTCTGAGAACTTGCAGTACACAAGTCATACTTGAAGATTTAGTCAAAATCCTTGAAAAGATGCAATGAAAATTTAGAGGAGGTGAAAACTATGCTTTGCTGCGTAGGGCTTATTGGAGGTTTAGCCGTAGGTCAGTATTTAGGTGGGCCTTGGACTTTCATTGCTCCAGCCACAGGTTTTGGTGCAGGCCTCGTGGGAGATATGAAATTTATGCATAAGATGCGCTGCTGTTCACCTAAAAAAGATGAAGAAAAGGAAGGACATAATAAGCATTCAGGCAAAGACTTATCCGGGGAAAAGGAAAAGAAAGGAATAGGGAGCGGAAGTGATAATGAAGCAAAAAGGGAAAATAATAATGATTGATACAACAAAATTAGGTGTCATGGAAATTACAAACTATTTAAATGATACATATCATAATGATATGAAACAAGATGTTATAAATGGCTTAACAGCATCACAAAAATTTATTCCTTGCAAATACTTTTACGATGCCTATGGTTCACATCTTTTTGATAAGATTTGCTGTTTACCTGAGTACTATCTTACACGTACTGAATTATCTATATTAAGGAATACTGCTCCAGCCATAATGGATTATTTTCAGCAAGGTGATATTGTAGAGTTGGGGTCAGGTGCAAACTGGAAGATCAAAACCCTGTTGGATACCATCCCCAAAAACAAGCTATCAAATGTGTGGTATATGCCAGTAGATATAAGTGAAACCGCTTTGAAAGCAGCATCAGAAGAATTGATAAAAATATATCCTGGTCTAAAAGTATTTGGGATAGTTGCTGATTTTACAAAACATATGAAGATGATTCCAGGTGGCCAAGACAAACTGTTTGTCTTTTTTGGAAGTACTATAGGAAACTTCAACAAAGACGAGAGCGATACTTTCTTGAAAAGTATTACCAATTCTATGATGGCAAATGATCGTTTTCTGCTTAGTATTGATATGCTAAAGTCAAAAGATATATTAGAACGTGCTTATAACGATTCCACGGGGATTACATCTAAATTTAACAAAAATATTCTAAATGTTTTAAACACGGAATTAGATGCTAATTTTAATTTAGACCATTTTAATCATCTCGCTATCTTTAACGAAGAAAAAGAGCGAGTAGAAATGCACTTACAAGCAAACCGCAAGATGTTGATAAACATAAGAGATTTAGAGTTAATGGTGAAGTTAGAAAAGGATGAAACTATTCTCACCGAAATTTGCAGGAAATTTAGTAAAGATAGTGTAGAGCAGATGGCCTTTGATGCCGGTTTGAGTGTCACTAAATGGTTTTCTGATTCAAAAGGTTGGTTTTCCCTTGTAGAGATGGCACCACAGAATGCTTGAATAAATAAAGTAAATTTTTCATTTATATTTTTTTGTGTCTGAATGATCTGGATGTTTATTTATGGATATGTTCTCAGTGGGTTTTTCTGTTTATTTACAGTTCTATAACAAAAAAGAAGAGTAACGTGTGGAATGGGTAGAGGTATCAAAGATTGAATTAGAAGTAGTAATATTTGAAGTTCTTGAAATGGTAAAATAATAAAAATAAGAATTTCTAAGTAGACGAGGGATATGGAACTAACCTTAGGAGGAACCTGGGGCATTACCATAATTATGGTGGTTATTGCTTCATGGATTGTTTTCAGATTTCTGGTTCCCAGGAATTTTAAGGAGTGGCGTAATGCAGGTTTATTACAGGCATTCATTATTGCGCTCTATGCGGAGATGTATGGTTTCCCTCTGACTATCTATCTCCTGACATCGTTTTTAGGTTTCGACATTCCCTGGCTCCATGTTAAAGGCCATCTGTGGGCTTCTCTCTTTGGAGGGGGGGCAGGGATGGTCAGAGTAGAGATGGTGATGGGTTATGCCTTTGTCTTCTTTGGCCTCTCGCTGATTGTGATGGGTTGGAAGCGAATATATAAAGCCCGGAAAAAGGATAAACTTGTTACAGAAGGTATTTATAGGTATATAAGACATCCCCAGTATACAGGTATTTATCTTGCTGTCTTCGGACAGTTGATCCACTGGCCAACCCTCTTAACCATATTATTGTTCCCAGTGATTGTTGTTGCTTATTACAGACTTGCCAGAAAAGAGGAAAGGGCAATGCTGGAGAGATTTGGAGAATACTACAGGGCGTATATGGAAGGGGTGCCTATGTTCTTTCCGAGATGGAATCACAATATGGAAGTTATTTTTAACAGCGATAAAAAAGATAACTCAGTCTAAGGGTAAGGAGTTTATCTGTGTAATCATCCCTAAAAATCTGTGTAATCAAGACCGTTGAATATTTTTTCAACGGTTGCTTGAATTTTGAAAGGAGGTAAAAGTTATGGTAAGTACTCTTTTATGGATCCTTGTTATTGGAGCCCTCTTTTATTTTATGATGCGTAAAGGTGGATGTTGTGGACGTTCGCATAGTGGGCACAGTCAACACGGAGATCATTCTTATGAAGGATCAAATACTGGCACAAAAGACCCTGTATGTGGTATGGAGGTTGAGGTGACTGATGCGGCTATGAGCCGACAGCACAAGGGGCAGACCTTTTATTTCTGTTCTTCACAGTGTATTGAGAAGTTTGATAAGGAGCCAATGACATATATGGGGCCTGTCCAGAAGCAAGGTGGATGTTGTTAATATCCATATATTATGAAGATCTTAAGGAGAACATACAATATGGATAGGGACCCGGTTTGCGGGAAGAAGATGAATCGCAATAATGCCCACGTTACAATAGAGTATAAAGGCGAGAGAGATTACCTGTGCTGTCCCTTTAAAGTGCATTCCCTGTCATGTCCCGGGTATATATTTGTGAAATTTATGAATTAAGCAGGTTAGAACTGATTAACAATTGAATCAATCATTTCATCTATTTTTTTATCCTTGACATAGTATAGGGGGGTATGGTATATAAGAAATGAAAGGCGAGAAAGAGGAAATTCATGAAAGGACGAGATAAGATGAAGCAGTTTACTTCCCATGAAGAACAGCTGGTTTTTCTAAGGAAAATCGAGGGTCAGATACGCGGGGTTCAGAAGATGATTAAGGATAAGAGATATTGCGTGGACGTTTTGACCCAATTACATTCCATTGTTGGAGCTATATTACGAGTTGAGTCGGAGATTTTACGAGAGCATCTTGAAGGATGTGTTACTCACGCCTTCAAGGGCAAATCAGAGGTTGAAAAACAAAAAAAGATAGAAGAGATTATAGATTTAATTACTAAATTTAGAAAGACTACTTAACCCAAAAATAGTATTTAACCACAGGTTGTAAAGAAATTCTACGTACCACAGAGGATATAGAGAAAAGCATAAAAGGTTTTAACAGGAAAAGAAAAAAATAATAACTAAAAAAATGCTAAATCAATTTCTTAAATTTTGGAATCATATACCGGAACATATCAATCCGGCTCTTTTCCAAATAGGGCAATTTCAACTGCGCTATTATGGATTAATGTACCTTATTGCTTTTTCTGTCGTGTATTTGCTTGTTCTGTATAGAATAAAAAATGAAAAGTTTGAATACTCTAAAAACATTATTCAAAACTATTTTATATGGGTTATTCTGGGAGTTATGATTGGCGGCAGATTAGGATATGTATTATTCTATAACTTAAAATATTATATTTCCCACCCATTAGAAATCATCCTTCCATTTAATTTTACAAACGGATTTCATTATACAGGCATTGGAGGCATGTCTTATCACGGCGGGTTAATCGCAGTTTTGTTAGCCACTATTTTATTTTGCTATAAGAATAAAATTAACTTCTGGCACCTTACAGACCTTTTTGTCCCTGCGATACCTTTAGGGTATACATTTGGCAGGCTGGGTAATTTTACCAATGGCGAACTTTATGGTCGTGTAACCACTATGCCATGGGGGATGTATTTTCCTTTAGACCCAACTTATCAACTTCGACATCCATCGCAACTTTACGAGGCATTTTTCGAAGGAGTATTCCTTTTCGTTATACTCTGGCTCCTGCGGAAAAGGAGCCCTTTTAACGGCTTTCTTATTTCTCTGTATCTCATAGGTTATGGTACAGTTCGCTTTTTTATTGAGTTTGTACGTCAACCCGATACTCAATTAGGATTTATATTAGGTCCTTTTACTATGGGACAACTTCTTTCTTTTTCTATGATATTAGGAGGAAGTGTTGTTTTTTTAATGAAAAAGAAATTTAAGAAACAGGGGCACATCCTATTTTGACATGATTTATATCATTGTGGAGTTTAGGGAAGGAGATAATGGCAATAAAGCTTAAATTGGTGCTTATAATAGCAGTTTTGCTCTTGGGTTTACTGTCTGTTTATGGTTTTGCTCATCAGCATTTGTTTACATCTAACGGTGAAAGAATCTACTTCACTGGTGTTAGTGAACGAACCGGGCGAATACCATTTCATTATGGCCCTATGTGGCTAAAGATGCATGGTGGGAACTGCGCAAACTGTCATGGAGCAACAGGAAAAGGTGGTGTTCCTGTCATGATGGGCACAGCTATTCCCACTGACATCAGATACAAAACCCTTACTGTGGAAAAGCACTATCACGGAGGAGAAAAAGAGGAACATCCTCGTTATACAGATGGGCTTATCAGACGTGCTATTACCAAAGGGTTAAATCCGGACGGTAAACATCTGGATAAAACAATGCCTCGCTTTATTATGACAAAAGAAGACCTCAATGACGTTATTGAGTATTTAAAAACCCTAAAGTAGAAAAAAAGTGATGTGGGTTTAGACAAAAGGCGAGAAGCAAACCTATCAGGAAGGAGGTGAAAAAGATGAAGGTTATAAACTTGTGTGGTTCAGGACACTGTCCGGTAATTAAGTTAGATGATGACCATGTCGAGATAGGAGAGAAGGACAACATCTGTATTTTGACCAACAGTGAATGGGAAACTCTGAAGCAGAAGATATTAAATAAAGAAATTTGAAACAGAACTGCAAAGATACCCGAACAGCACAAAAAGGAGGTGATAAAATATGGCACAAGATCCAATTTGCAAAATGAATGTTGAGGAAAGCAAAGCTGCTGCAACAAGTGTTCACAAGGGAATGACCTATTATTTTTGTTCAACTGGTTGCAAGGAAACGTTTGAAAAAGAGCCTGAAAAGTATATTGAGGGAACAGGTGGACATGAACACAGCCACCACTAAGCTCTCATAAAGAGACGTCTCATAGCAAAGACTTGTTGATGGACTTTACGAGCAAAGGAGTTTTACGCTCTAAGCTCTAAATCCTAAACTCCGCAGAATCCTAAAGGGGTTTATACGGGGTAAACAAAAAACTTAATAAGGAGGGGTGAGTATGAAACGGGTGTTTATAATAACAATTTTAATTGTAGGTTTAGTGGCTACCTACAGTTTTGCTCATATGCAAGAGGGCATGATGGGCTCAGATACTATGATGGGTAGCCAGAGTCAGCTACAAACTGGTGAGATACCTCAGACAGGCTGGTATCCCTCCTGCCCACACATGATGGGACAAGGCATGATGGGACAAGGCATGATGGGTGGTCAAGGCATAATGGGTCAAGGTATGATGGGACAAGGCATGATGGGTCCTGGAATGATGGGTCAAGGCATGGATCCTGGCATGATGTGGGAATATAAGGCAGAATCGTACAAGAAATTTCTGAATGATACCGCTGATTTAAGGAAGGAACTTCACAATAAGAAATTTGAATATTTTGAGGCCCTTCGTAATCCAAAAACAAAACCCGAGACTATCACAAAGTTTGAAAAAGAGATGCGAGAGCTTCAGGATAAGATATTTAAAGAGTTATAAAGATGACCTTATTTGAATGTGGCTGAGGAGTAACATAACTTCTCAGCCATTACATTTCAGTGTCAGTGAGTGAAGGCATGTATCAATTCTACTTATGCTAAAAATTAGAATACTCTTTATAAGGAGGGGAAAATGAAAACTTTTGTTTTAATTCTTATTTTTGCAATTGTAATATTGTTCTCCCCGGGGTTGCAGGCAGAAAAACCAGCGGAAAAAAGTCTGCATGATATGCACTTAATTATGGAGTTTATGGACCACGGGCTCTGCAGTGCGCTTGAAGGTGCAAATCTGCAAATGCTTGGACTGACGGGGATGTCAGAAAAATTAGACAAAGACGCTATTGTTCACGGAACAATCATGGTTAACGACGGAAAGGCAATGATTAAGGAGATGCTCGAAGGTAAGGCAATGAAAGAACTTTATAGAGAAGGTGCTTTTGATAAAAAGATTATGGATGATTTACATAAGTTAGGGGAGAAGATGCTTGAGGTTATAGAGCAAGTTGAAAAACTGCATAAGAGCGTGTATAAGCAATAAAAAAACACCAAGAATTAACTCTTAAAATACAAGCAGTTATATTTTATAGACATAACATTTGATGATGACAGATATATGTTTGAGGTACTAAATACAGCAGGATATTAATATCTAATAAGACTATGAAAAAAGACCCTGTATGTAACATGGAAGTTGATGAAAAAGGTGCTGTCACAAGAGAATGCAGGGGAAAGATTTACTATTTCTGCTCTGCAGGGTGCAGAGATAAATTTGCGGTAGATAATATCTGTGAACTGCCTCGTACATTCTATGATCTCATAATTATCGGCGGAGGGCCCGGAGGTTTGACAGCTGCTGTATATGCTGCAACACTCAGGATAAATGCTTTTCTTATAACTAAAGATCTTGGCGGACAGGCAATAGACAGTACAACGATAGAAAACTATATGGGTTTTGATTTCATTACAGGTCCGGAGCTTATAGAAAAGTTTCAGTACCAGTTAATTCATTCTCATTATATAGACCATCGGATGAGTGAAGTAGAGAAAATAGAATCTGTTGAGGGGGGCTTTAATGTAACAACGTCAGAGCTTAATAAGTACTTCACTAAAACCTTAATTATTGCAACCGGGATGACAAGAAGAAGATTAAATGTTGAAGGAGAAGAAAAGTTTCAGAGAAAAGGGGTATTTTATGGGAACATTCAGGATATGTCCTTTGTTCAGGGAGAAGATGTTGCAGTAATCGGAGGTGGAAACTCGGCATTACAAATTGTTGAGGGTCTCCATACCACTGTCGGAAATATTCATCTTGTCTCAGATGCAGGGCTCACAGCAGATCCTGTAATAATTGAAAGGATTAACCAGTTTGAGAACATAGATAAATATGAGGGATATAAGGTTGTGAAATTTACCGGTGATGCTACACTCTCCAGCATTGAAATCAGGGAGAGGGCAAAGAAAGAAATAATTAACATTCCTGTTAAAGGAGTGTTTATAGCAGTAGGACTGCAGCCAAACTCCTCACTTGTTTCACATTTGGTTGAGCTGAATGAAAGAAGCGAGATTATTATAAATCCTGACTGTTCAACTTCTTATCAAGGAATATTTGCAGTGGGGGATGTTACTAATGCCTTTGGTAAGAGGATAATCATAGCTTCTGGAGAGGGGGCAAAAGCAGCACTGGCAGCGAGGCAGTATATGCTGAATCTCAGTAAGGATTAAGATGAAGGGCACTATAAATATTATAGGTGCTGGTCCTGCTGGATTAGTAGCTGCAATTGTGCTTCGCAAACAAGGATTTCCTGTTAAGGTTTTTGAGATGTCTTCAGATGTTGGCCATCGCCTGAACGGAGATTTTCAGGGGCTTGAGAACTGGAGTTCGGAAAGAAATATTACGGAATTATTCAAGGATATAGGCATTGAAATAAATTTTCTCTGTGCCCCTTATTATGATGGTACTGTATATGCCCCTGAAATGAAACCTGTTGAAATAAGGTCGGACAGGCCAATCTTTTATCTTGTTAAGAGAGGTGCTATGCCTGGAACACTTGACACAGGTTTAAAAGAACAGGCCCTGTCAATAGGGGTAGAAATACTCTTTAACCACCGCCTTGATACCTTTGATGGAAAAGCCATTGTGGGAATAGGACCCAAAGGAGGTGATGTCATTGCTGTTGGTATAACATTTAATACCGAAATGGAAGATAAGTCAGTTGTGGTTTTTGATGATAGTATCGCCCCGAAGGGTTACGCATACCTCCTTGTAAATCAGGGCTATGGAACAATAGCCACTGTTCTTTATAGAGAATACAGAAGAGGGAATGAATATTTTGAGAAAATGTTGCGATTTTTCAATGATAATATGGGACTGGATATTAAAAATGAGAAGAAGTTTGGCAGCTATGGTAACTTTTTCATCCGTGACACAGAGATACATAATAAGAACCTCTATATTGGTGAATCAGGAGGATTTCAGGACTGTCTCTGGGGCTTTGGAATGCGTTATGCAATGTTATCAGGCTATCTGGCGGCAAAAAGCCTTATAGACGGTTTAGATTATGATATGCTCTGGAAAAGGCAACTAAAACCAATGCTCGAGACATCTCTTATCAACAGGTATCTATTTGAAAAAGTGGGTCATGTAGGCTACAGATATCTGACAAAAAAATTCACCAGTGGTAATCCCTGTGATTTCCTCAGGAGACAATATAACCCCTCTTTTTTTAAACATCTTCTTCTGCCCTTTGCAAAAAGAAAATATGAAAGCAGGGTTAAGGATAAAAACTGTAACCATGAAAACTGCTCATGTGTATGGTGCAGGTGTGGAGAGAAGGCGTGTCCATGATATGAGACATTCATAATTATTTCAAAATTTTGAGATATCTTTGTATTAGGAAAGGAGGTGGAGGTATATGGAATGGGTAATGGGAAACTGGTTCTTCATTCTTTTTGCCGCTTTATTTATTGGAATGCATTTGTTCGGGTTCGGATGTGGTGGACACGGTAAACACGGCAAGCACGGCGGGGACGATGGCCATGATGAACACAAAAATTCAGGTAATGGTGCATCTGAGAAGAAAGGAGGCAGTTCATGCCACTAAATATAAGAGTTGTCAGCTGGTCAATGGGTATATTTCTGGCCATTTCATATATTATCTGCGTTATCTATGGGCTGATAGTACCAGAAAGCCTGCACGGCATGTCGGCGTTTCTTGAGTCAGTGCTTCCTGCGTTCAAATGGCTTACATTCGGCGGATTTCTTCTTGGTCTCGTTGAGAGTTTTCTTTATGGCATATACATTGGCATTGTCTTTGTGCCGATATACAATTTCATAAACCGCAGGTGGGCTACAGTAAAAGGAGAATAAGTATGCATGGAGAGGATATTTCTTTTGCCTATGGTTTCTGGAGTCTTGTGCTTGTTAATATTGCCCTGTTTGTTTTCTTTATCCTGAGCTTTCTTACACCTGTTAAAAAAAGAGAATGGCGTTCGATGGGTGTGACCATTGCTTTTTTTGTAGCGCTTTTTACTGAAATGTACGGATTCCCGCTGACGATTTACATACTTACAGGCTTTCTCGGCAGTAAGTACCCTGCTTTAAATCCGTTTTCTCATGCAAGTGGACACCTTTGGTTGGTATTTCTCGGCGGAGGCAAACTCATGCTTGCTGTGGTTCATTTGATAAGTAATATAATTGTAATTATTGGTTTTGCAGTCATGTGGAAAGGCTGGAAGGTGATTCATGGAGCTGGTGGCGGACTGGTGACCGATGGACTTTATAAATATGTGCGGCATCCCCAATATTCAGGACTGTTCCTCGTAATGGTAGGAATGTTAATTCAATGGCCAACTATCATAACAGCACTGATGTTTCCAGTTCTGGTTTTTGTCTATTACCGACTGTCAAAGAGAGAAGAACGTGAAATGATAAAAATCTTTGGTGATAAATACAGACATTATATAAGTAAGATACCGATGTTTATCCCTCAAAGGAAATGGTTATCTATTTTAAAACAGGAATAATGTGAAGATATTGAAAATGCAAAGTAAGAAATCCTATATAATTGTTATTGTTCTTTTAACGTTATTTATTATTTACCTTCACTACGCAACGAGTACAGGAGACCACAGTTTACATAATATTCTAATAGAACTTCATTATATACCACTTTTTTTAGGAGCCCTTATTTTCGGATTAAAGGGCGCTATTTTAACTTTTGTTTTTATTACTGCTTTGTACATCCCTTACTTTTTTGTAATCTGGTCTGACCCTTTTAAATCTGTACTAAACATGTCCGTGCACATCTTGCTATCCGGCTTTTTTGCACTCATTGCAGGATTCCTTATAGACCTCGAAAGAAAACATCGGGAACAATCAGAAAAAAACCGTTATCTTGCTGGTCTTGGTCAGGTCGCCATAACCATTGTGCACGACTTAAAAAACCCTCTTATCACAATTTTAGGTCGTGCAAGACGTATTCGGGAAGGAAAAGGGGACATTAATACTGCCTCGCAGGCAGTTATAGACTCAGCCGAGGATATGCAGATGACAGTGCATGATGTGCTTGATTTTGCCAAACCAATTCAATTAGCTTTTAAAGAAGTCAAAGTCAAGAATATTATCAATCGGACATGTGAGTGCTGCAGGACAAAAGCTGAAGAAAAAGGAGTAAAATTATCAATTAATCTTCCTGCTGATTCTGTAAACATTGCCATAGACAGGCATCATTTAGAAAGAGCAATTATAAATCTCCTATGTAATGCTATTGATGCATCAGGTAAAGGCCAGAATGTTATTATTAGTGCAGAATATGAGAAAGACGGCTTGGTTATAAGAATCAAGGATGATGGTTCAGGTATGGATAAAGAGACGCTTGAAAACATCTTTATCCCTTTTTATACAAAGAGAAGCACTGGAACCGGGCTTGGAATGCCCATAGCAAAAAAAATTATTGAAGGACATCAGGGTAAGATTCACATAAAGAGTCAACCAGGACCGGGCACAGAGGTAATAATTGAGTTGCCTTATAAACAAATTAAAGGCTGAAAAAGAATGAAAAAAACATTATCATCAAGAAAGGAGAAGTTACCATGAGTTACTATTTCAGCAAAATATTAAATACTTCTTTTGATGAGGCTCTAACAAAGGTAGTTGATGAATTGAAAAAAGAAGGGTTTGGGATTTTAACTGAAATCGATGTTAAAGAGACTCTAAAGAAAAAATTAAATGTAGATTTTAAGAAGTATAAAATCCTCGGAGCCTGTAATCCTCCATTTGCTTATAAGGCGTTGCAGGCTGAGGATAAAATTGGCACTATGCTTCCTTGCAATGTAATTGTGCAGGAAACTCCTGATGGGCAGGCGGAAGTTTCTGCAATTGATCCCGTAGCTTCCATGCAGGCTGTTGAAAATCCCATGTTAAAAGAGATTTCTACTGAAATTCAAAATAAGTTAAAAAAGGTTATCAATAGTTTATAAATATCCTTATAAATATGGACCTTTTGCGAAAAAGGTTCTGAAAGTGAAGGGTTTTTGTAAAAGAGGAAGGGTATATGAACAAAGTTTTACAATTTATAGGTGAGCTTTTTTTAATCAATAGCTTTGTTGTTGGTTTGATTTTAGTGAGTTCTTTGACAACTGATTCTTATTCAGCACAGTTAACCAAAAAGGAGTTGGTAAGGGTCAACGATGAGGGAGCAGTAACAGTACGAATAACCTATCTAAATCCGACAAAAAATATAAACAAAGGGGAGCTGGATTTCGAGGTAAGGATGAATACCCATTCTGTGAACTTAGATAATTATAAGATGGAAGAGTTATCATTCTTAAAAGATGATAAAGGCAATACCTACAAGCCTCTGGGATGGTTTAATCCAGGTGGAGGAGGGCATCATCGGTTTGGTGTAATCAAGTTTTCAAGCAAAGACAGTAAAGGCAAAGACATTATTGATAAGAATACAAAATACATCTATATCATTATCAAAGGTGTAGATAATGTAAATGAAAGGAGTTTTCAATGGAACTTTCCTCTCAAATAACAAATAAGAGAATATATACAAATTATTTCATGAAATTTGCCTTTTTGTTATTTTTGATATTTATTATTTGCTTTGTTTGGGTTTTGTCCGTAAGGGGACATGGAGAAGATCATGAAGGAAGTGAAACTCCTGAAGGAACAGAAGGAAAGATCTTTATAAGTATGGGGACTTCAAATAATGTGGCTGTAATTGATATTAAGACTAATGAAATTATGAATACGCTTGTTTCGGGTAAAAACCCCCATGGTATTGCTGTTACCCCTGATGGCCGTTTTTTATATACTACGAGCCAAGAAATGGGGAAGAAGAAATCCGAGGGCAAACCTGAAAACAACTCGACATTCAATGTTTCAGTTATTGATACAAAAGAGATGAAAGTCATTAAAGAAATAGATGTGGGAGGAGATACTCACCATGCCTCGATTACACCTGACGGCACAAAGGTCGTTGTAACCATCGCTGCAAGGGAGGGAATAGCTGTAATTGATACAAAAAATAACGTGGTAGTCGCACAAATTCGAACCGGTGCAGGTGCTGACTCAGCAGTAAGTTCCCCTGATGGAAAATATATGTATGTTACAAACAGAGATGATGATACTTTATCTATAATTGACTTAAACGGCTATAAAAAAATAAAAGATATTGATTTAAATGCAGGACCGGATCATATAACTATTGACCCTGATGGAAAACTTGTTTATCTGACTAACAGTTATTCCAATCAGGTAACGGTCGTAGATATCAACAAATATAGAATTGTTAAAGTTATAGATATAGGGAAAGGTCCTCATGGCATAGGAATAACACCAGACGGCAAAAAACTTTATGTGGCAATCCTGAATGATGGGAAAGTGTCCGTATTTGACACAAAGACCTATAATAGGATTACTTCATTGAATCTGGGAGGTAAACCCCAGCATATAGCTGTTACCCCCGATGGGAGACATCTCTACATAAATGATGAGGAGAAAAACCGCACATATGTAATTGATCCTTTAACAGACAAGCTAATTAAAACTATTTACTTGTGGCCTCAACCCCATGAGATTGCCGTATATCAACCCAGAGGACATTGATTTAAAGGTTTTGTAGCTTTTGAATTTATAGAATTCTAACAGTGCTTTTTGGCAGGTGAGATTTTAGCTCAATTTATTAATTCTAGTTAAAAAAAGGAGGGTTTTATGATGCATTGGGGCAATGATTGGGGAATGATGGGATTCGGATGGCTTTTTATGGCCATCTTCTGGGTTTTGATAATAATAGGAGTTGTTTATCTAGTCAAAATAGTTGTCGGCTCAAAAGGTGAAGGGAAAACAGAGACAGCCTTTGATATTCTGAAGAAAAGATATGCAAAGGGAGAGATAAACAAAGAAGAATTTGAGGAGAAGAAAAAAGATTTAAAATGAAAATAGATGGATTAAAAAATACTTTAGAGAAAATATTATCTTTTACAGGAGTAAAAATTAACGGAAATAATCCTTGGGATATAAAAGTCAATAATGAGAAGTTTTATCAAAGGGTCTTAACTCAGGGTTTACTTGGTCTTGGAGAGTCCTATATGGATGAATGGTGGGATTGCGAGAAGCCTGATGAATTCTTTAACCGAATTTTCTATTCGCAAATAGAGAGCAAGGTTAAACAGGATTGGATATTATTTTTTGAGGTTCTACTAACAAAATTTTTCAATATGCAACCAAAAAAGAGAGCATTTAAGGTTGCGGAGAAACATTATAATTTAGGGAATGCATTGTTTGAAATTATGCTTGACAAACAAATGGTTTATAGCTGTGCCTATTGGAAAGATGCTAATACGCTCGCCAAAGCTCAAGAGAACAAATTAGATTTAATTTGCCAGAAAATAGGATTGCAACCCGGAATGAAAGTCCTTGATATTGGTTGCGGCTGGGGGAGTTTTGCAAAATATGCTGCAGAGAAATATAAAGCTAAAGTAATTGGAATTACTGTATCTAAAGAACAAGTAGAACTCGGGAAGACATTATGCGAGGGACTCCCTGTTGAAATCAGATTACAAGATTATAGGGATATTGACGAGAAATTTGATCATATTGTTTCTGTTGGCATGTTTGAACATGTTGGTTGTAAAAATTATAGGATATATATGAAAATTGTTCACCATTGCTTAAAAGATAATGGTTTGTTTTTGTTACATACAATTGGTGGAAACAAATCAGTAACCTCCATAGGTCCGTGGATAAATAAGTATATTTTTCCTAATTCGATGCTACCCTCAATTAAACAAATAGGAGGTGCAATCGAGGGCTTATTTGTCATGGAAGATTGGCATAACTTCAGTACCGATTATGATAAGACACTTATGGCATGGTATGAAAATTTTGATAAAAATTTGGATAAGATAAAGTCAGATTATAATGAAAAATTTTGTAGAATGTGGAAATTTTATCTACTAATGTCTGCAGGAGCATTTCGCGCAAGGGAAAATCAATTATGGCAAATTGTTCTTTCTAAAAAAGGGGTTCCAAAAGGGTATAGATTTATACGTTAGCCAGGGGATACTGGAAGAAGTATGAAAAAAATGGATTGGTTTTTCAGGCTATTATTAATAGCTGTTTATGTCTCAGGCTGCTTGAGTTATGTAGAGGCTTCAGAGTTAAAGAAATCAGCAAACTTTAGAGAGAACTTCTTTTCTGAAAAGCCTTCCTGTTCCACGTGGGGCTATGCAACCTTTTCCATGTATAAATTCAAAGGTTCTCCTGATATGGTATCAAATTCATCCGGGATAAATTACCTTCGTCTTGGTCAGCCTGAAGGCGATATATATCCTGCTGGCTTTATTTTTACGAGAGAACATTTTTATTTTGGTTCCTATTCCGCACGAATGAAAGTCTCTGATATGCCCGGAGCTGTGGCAAGTTATTTTACATGTACTGGAATTACAGACACTTCCATGACTACTATGGATGAGATCGATTTTGAATTTATTACAGCCAAGCCACATGCAGTTATGTTTACTACATGGGCAGAAGCAACCGGATATGAAGGCAAAAAGCAAACGCCGACTCATAATTCTTTTTTGTGGGAAGACCCATCTTTTGACATCCGCAATTGGCACGTCTATCGTTTTGACTGGTATCCTGACAGAGTGGAGTTCTACATAGATAACATTAAGCGCTGGACAAGCACAGTTGCTATTCCCCAACGACCCATGCAGATTGCTCTGCACATATATACTATTGATACATGGGATGAAGTAAAGTACCCGCCAAAAGGCGAAGTATTGCAAATGACGGACTGGGTGGAGTACAGAGAAATAAGTGAGAAATGAGAAGTAAGAAGTAGGCACTATAAGAACAAAAGTAAAATAACAGATAGATTCATAATTCATTCATGATCTTGAGTTATATATTAAGTGTATAAAGCAAAGAGCGGAGGTGTTAAAAATGAAACGAATATTTATCATAATAAGCCTGATTTTATGTTTGCCTGCAACCTACACTTTTGCACAAATGGGTCATGGTATGATGAGAGACAGTCAAATGATGGGGCAGGGTCCTATGATGGATCAGAAAGACATGACAGGAGAGAGGTATATGCTGGAGCATGGCAAGATGATGGACAATATGACAGGTTTGACACAGGATATGTCAGCTGTTATGAACCGGATGTCTGAAGTCATGGGCAATGTGTCCAGAACGGGCAGGGATTTATCCAGGGATAATATGCACAGACTTTCAAACATGATGAGGGATATGAGCTCTGAGATGAACAGGATATCATGGATAATGGATAAAGGCACTGTAACAAATGAAGAGATGAAAGCAATGCATGACAGAATGGCGGAAATTCAAAAACAGATAAGGGAAATAATGAAATAATAACAGGGAACAGTCCTTTCACTCATTCTCCCCCGACATTTCGGGGTCCGAGGTTTTCGTCCCAAAGTATCAGGACGAAAAAAACCGTTCAAAGACTATCCCCTGCTATTTTTGTAATTATAAAGATTTTCATGAATTATGAATGGAGGATGTTAAAAAAGGAGCGTTATGGTTAAAGACATAGTCTGCGGAATGAGCATTGAAGAAAAGGATGCTGCAGGAACGTCTGAATACGAAGGCAAAACCTATTATTTTTGCGCAAAGTCCTGCAAGGAAGATTTTGATAAAGACCCTGCAAGATTCATAAACCCCGTTAGAAAACCTGAGGGGAGCTCTCTTTCTAACAGGGTAAAAAAAGAAGGAGCTGTCTGTCCACTGCCTGAGCCTAAAAAGGAAGAAGGAAAAGAAATATCTCCTAAAGCTAAAAGAATAGACCTGCCGATAACAGGCATGTCATGTGCATCCTGTGCATCTAAGATAGAGGATGGACTATTAAAACTTAAAGGTGTAGATAATGCCACAGTGAATTTTGCTGCTGAGAAAGCTACTGTTTTTTACCATCCATCAAAGGCCTCAGTTGAAGAGTTTATCAATGCAATAAAAGACCGTGGATATGGTGTTTCAGCTTCAAAAATTACAGTTCCAATAAAAGGCATGACCTGTGCCTCATGCGTAGAAAAGGTGCAGAAAGCACTTTCCTCATTAAACGGAGTTTTTTCAGCCTCTGTAAACATTGCAACTGAAAAAGCCACTATTGAATATATACCTGCACAGGTTGGCATAAGAGATTTTAAAAAGACTCTTAAAGGTATAGGGTATGACATTATAGAGGTTGAAAAAGGCGAGGACATAGTTGAAAAGGAAAAGAGAGAGAGGGAGAAAGAATATAAAAAGCTAAAGCTAAAACTCTTTGTTGGGGTGGTATTGACCCTGCCGCTTTTCTTACTTGTTTTCTGGGGGAAAATAGGCCTGTCTGCAATTATTGAGATCCCAAGGCAAATAAACTTCCTCATACAACTTATAATACAAACCCCCGTTCAATTCTGGGTAGGGTGGCAGTTTTATACAGGTGCCATAGCTGCTGCACGTCACAGAACAACCAATATGAATACTCTGATAGCCGTTGGAACATCAGCAGCCTACATATATAGCGTTGTAGCAACATTTTTCCCATCACTTTTTGAAATAAAGGGTTATTCTGCTCATGTATATTTTGATACAGCCGCAGCTATAATTGTCCTCATTCTGCTCGGCAGACTCCTTGAGGCAAGGGCAAAAGGTCAGACATCAGAGGCAATAAAAAAGCTCATTGGACTACAACCCAAGACAGCCAGAATTATCAGAGACGGCCAGGAAATAGATATCCCGGTAGAGGAAGTAGAAATTGGAGACACGGTATTAGTCAGACCAGGCGAGAAGATTTCTGTGGACGGTGTTGTAAAAGAGGGTTATTCATCAGTAGATGAATCCATGATTTCCGGTGAATCCATACCAGTTGAAAAAAAGGCTGGTGATGAGGTAATAGGAGCAACGATGAATAAAACGGGTTCATTTAAATTTGAAGCAACCAAGGTTGGCAGGGATACAATGCTTTCTCAGATTATAAACATGGTTCAAGAGGCACAGGGCTCCAAGCCTCCAATAGCAAGGCTTGCAGATAAAATTGCCTCTATTTTTGTCCCTGCGGTTATGGGAATTGCTACTCTTACATTTATTGTCTGGTATTTATTTGGTCCTGCACCTGCTTTTACATATGCATTACTTAGCTTTATTGCAGTTTTGATAATTGCGTGTCCGTGTGCATTAGGACTTGCAACTCCGACATCCATAATGGTCGGCACTGGCAAAGGTGCTGAAAACGGGATATTGATACGAAGCGGAGAGGCACTTGAAACTGCACACAAGTTAAATACAATTGTTTTTGACAAAACCGGAACCCTTACAAAGGGAACGCCTGTAGTTACTGATATAATCGCTACAAATACTAAAGAAAGCGAGGTCTTGTTTTATTCTGCCTCTGCTGAAAAAGGCTCTGAGCATCCTCTGGGAGAAGCTATTGTTAAAAAAGCTAAAGAAAAAGACATGGAGCTTAATGACCCCTCCGATTTTCAGGCTGTGCCAGGTTACGGGATTAAGGCAAAAATTAATGTAAAAGCTGTTTGTCTTGGAAATGCAAATTTTATGGATAACGAAAACATAGACATCAGAAATCTTGCAAAAAAAGCTGAGCAATTATCCAATGAAGGCAAGACCTCAATGTATGTGGCAGTAGATGGAACTGCAATAGGGATTGTTGCTGTAGCAGATACGTTAAAAGAGAATTCTATTGA
>SDBV01002546.1_pt1 | contig 27205 bp, 20 predicted proteins | sample 2277081 | NCBI WGS metagenome assembly SDBV01 (sample SAMN10402039, study PRJNA504765) | marine sediment metagenome | isolation source: marine sediment core GS10_PC15, 223 cmbsf | place: Arctic Ocean: Southern Knipovich Ridge | collected 2010 | reverse complement strand
CAGAATCACATTGGGCCGGTCCGCCGTCGCCGGCGAAGTAGCATACACCGTGGCAGCCGTCGCTATGACGATTGCGTTCACGAGCCATTGAATTTTTCTGTTAATTCTGTTCAATATTATTTAAATGATGGATGTGTCACCAGTGGTTTAAAAAAATCCGAGAAGTCTGATGAAAACAGCGCCTCCGCCATTCCTGCCTCAATGGCTTTGTTCATTCTGTGGGATGATCTCCTTATATTACCCCGGGCAGAAAAAAGAAGGGCATAGGCTGCGTGGGTCTCTTTGGCATCAATCACGGCAATACCATTATCATTCAGCCACCTGTATGCCTGATCCAGTTCACCTGTCTCGATCCTGTTGATCACCTGCATGAAATAATCGGAGAGATCGTATTTTTGCTGAAACTGCTCTTTGCCCGGTCTTGCAAAATACTCGCTCCTGTTCTGTGCCAGAAGATCGTCAACCATCCCCTTATCATATGGCAGGGTACGGTAGAGCCCCATCCTGTTACCGCCACTTCCCAGATCGGGGTTATAATACTCCCATGTTCTTTCGCCTGCGGGCGTAACCTCAAAGAACCACCCGAAATCAGAGGTGGCAATCAGGGTATTTCCCCCGGCCATTCTCAGGGCAGATCCTCTTGCAGGTGACCAGAATCCTCCTTCATGTCCGTATTCCCATACGATTTCACCCGATATGGGATCAATCTCAACGGCCTTTGTATAATCGCGGCTTACCGCCGGATAACTATGTCCGTTATCATACATCAGGATATTTCCATTTGGAAGCATTGTGGGCATATGAGGTCCCTCCAACACCCCGGGGCCCCATGTCCAAACTATCTGATCCGTTTGTTGATCAACGATCCAGATTACATCCGAATGCCTGCCACACATCAGGATATTCCCTTCCCTGAACCGCTTATCCTTTTGTTCAAGCGGATTTTCGGGTAAAATTTCAATCGTATTAATATGCGGGTAGTCCCTCCATGATTCAAGGGCAGGTTCAGGAACATAGCCAATGAGCGCTTCAAATTCATCCATATGCTCCTCATAGTTCCATGTCCACACCTCTTTACCTTTCTTATCGTACTCCACGATCTGGTCAAAAACCATCGTTTTGCCCGGCTGCCATGGATTGGGCATGTCTCTCCGTGAATCAACATATGTATTTCCCCTCTTCCCCCTGGCAAAATCATGGTGGGCCCGTAATTTTGCTTTCCAGATAAGATTGCTGTTCCAGTCCAGTTCAATGATCATCTCATCCTTTACAATAGCAACAAGGTTACCGTTGGGCAGCATCTCCGCATAGTGCCAGGACATTCCAAAACCACCAAAATCATTGGTTACAATATCCTCTGTATGAGGATAATACCACGAATGGACATATTTACCTTCAGGTGTAATCAGATGCGCAGTGGTCAGGTTTCGACTGGAATAGAGCCTGTAACTGTCATCTACCTTCTCACTGTCGATAAAGGTAACACCCAGCATGACCTCGGTCTCTTTTACCTTATCCTGCGAGCAGATAGTGATGTGAACCAGTGCAAAAACTCCAATTAACAAAGATGTTCGTTTCATAATATAATTCAGGTTATCCAGGACAACACAACAATAAACAGATATAAAATCCTAGTGGTTATCTTCGGGCAATGTCTCTATGGCCTCATTGGGAATAATCCAGATATTTCTGAACTGAACCGGTGCAAGGTGATCCTGCAGCATGATGGGTCCTGGTTCTATCCCTTCAGCAAAGCCAACACCAGTTTTGGTTTTGATAATCACATTGTTATGAATTACAACTCCATTATGGATAACAGAGATCCTTGCATTCTCAATCTTCTCCTCCGGACTTTCAGGATCAAAACGAGCGGAGCGAAATAAAATATCGTACATTTCCCATTCTCCGTTTGGTTTGCCAACGATAACATCGGGCACCTTCTGCCTGTAGATGCTCCCCCCCATACCGGGCGATGGCTCAACATTGAACGAATTATATATTTGCAATTCATAACGTTTTTGTATGTATACGCCACTGTTGGTATTTTCATTTTCGGGCAGTTTAAACTCCAGATGAAGTTGAAAATCCTTAAAGAGCTGTTTAGTCATTGTACCCTGGATTCGTTCGCATCCCCATGTCGAATCTCCAACCACTTCCATGATGCCATCCACAATATTCCAGCGCACCTCCCCTCCATCACAATTGGTCCATTGCGAAAAATCGGTTCCGTCAAAGAGTACAATAGCACCTCCTGGTGCTGTTGAATAGACATTGGTATTTTCAGCTGTTCCCTCGCACCCATAAAGTGCAATCACCAGCCATAACAATACCCATAATTTTTGTATTTTCATCATGTATCGCTTTAAAAATAGAATTTATCAAACCTGTTCTCTGATCACAAATGGTTCTCTGTAGTCCCTTGATATGTATTTATTTGCTTGTTCAGCATAGGCCCCTTTGAACATCTCTTTCTTCGAATCCATCTTCAGCCAGGGTCCAAGTACGATGGGCATTTTTTCCAGATTGAGACCGTTGGCCATCAGATGCTGGTTGGTTCTTTCCAGGGCGTCAAGTACCTCAAAATCTTTCCTGAAAACATCATTTACCTCTTCATAGGATGACTCTTTCCCTACCCTGTAGGAGATATTTGCCATATGACACAGAGAAGCCGACAGGTGCCCCTGTAAAATAGGTGTCTTTATGTCCTCCTCTTTTCTGGAGCGAACAGCTTTTACAAAATTCAGGACAGAGTTAACCCTTTCTCCCTCGAACTCCTTAATTTTATGACCATCATTATCATAAGCTATTTGCCTGCCCATATCAACAAATCCATTTTCACAAATGATAATGTTGGATGTGTTTGGGCTTTTGCTGTCCCACTCATAGAAAAGTTTTACTCCCTTCTTTGATATTGTTTTGAAGGAATCCATTATTGGATTCTCCTTACTCCTGGATAATCCCCTTACCTCAAACAGTATGGGGGCCGTTTCATAATCGAAAAGTGTAACGCTTGTATTGGGTGTTTCTCCATCATCTTCATAATCATATCTTCCTCCGAAAGAGATCACCCTGGAAGGTAAATCCTGATGTCCGAGAACCCACCTGCACAGATCGAGGTGATGAGGACCGTTGTTCCCAATTTCTCCATTTCCAAAGTCCCACTGCCAGTGCCAGTCATAATGAAGGTTAATACGCGGAAGAGGGCCCATTGGGGCTGGTCCGCAGTATAGATCATAATCGGCCGTTCTCGGAATATACCCCCCTGATTTTCGCACCTTTCCCATGCTCGTCCGCCGCTTATATACCCATGAGTGGCAGAATTCTATTTTACCCAGGGCACCACTCTGAATATATTTTACAGCTGCTTCGATTTTCGGTTGTGAGCGCATGTCGTGATCGGCCTGTACAATCCTGTTATATTTTGCAGCTGCCTCAACCATTTTACGCCCTTCCCATATATTATGAGAAACAGGCTTCTCTACACAAACATCCTTCCCTGCCTGGCAACCCCACACAGTTGCAAGTGCGTGCCAATGGTTAGGGGTAGCCACCGAAATAGCATCAATATCCTTGTTTTCGAGCATCTTTCTTATGTCTGTATATGCCTTTGCCGGACGTGCCCCCTTGTCGTACATGATTTTTGAACTGCGATCAATGCTGGCCAGGTCAGCATCACATAAGGCAATCACATTTACATTTGGAAAGTTCAGGTACGAGTCCTCAAGGTGTGCCCACGATCCGTGGTTGCGGCATCCTACAACGCCAACATTGATGGTTTCATTTGCGCCGGCTATCCTTGACATACTGGCGGCCGTTGTATACCTTGAAGTCAGGCCTAAACCTAGCCCGGTAAGGGCTGATGTTTTAATAAAACCTCTTCTGCTTTGTTTGCTGTTCATCGTAAATGGTTTAAGTTTATTGGGTGCTGTTGTTTAAAGATAAATAGAATTGAGGTTTTGCCGGGTGATCAAAATTTGTTTCAACAGATCAATCTCCAACTCTTCTGATGGAGAGAACTTTTTAGAATCAGCATATTTGATGATGCTATGGAAAAACTGTCTTACCTCAGGATGATCCGGATCGCAAAGTATCCCAAGGGTTCCGGGCGCCACCTCAACATTATTTTTTAAAGCAGCCCTTCTGAACATGGGAAAACACCAGTAATCAGTTTGAAAGGCTCCCCTTACGGAGTTCAATAGTTTATTCTTCCCGGGGATATAAAGAACTTTCCCTCCACTTTTCAACTTCTCTATAATTTCATCATCAAGGATACTGGTCACCAGCAGATCTTCGGGTACCGCATTATCAACCGATGACTCGTACACCCATATATCATATGTATTTGCATATTTTGTCCCTTTCAGGGAGAGTTCAACCGTCAATTTTTGGGGAACTTCAACGTCAGTCAGAGAGAATGAAAACATATCCAGCTCTGTTAAAGCACCCTGAGGTATAAGTACAGGATCAGAACTGCCGGAGGTTACTATTTTTCCTTTGGTATCCCTTACCTTCCATGTAATCGTCCCATCAGGCAGATCTGAAGGTCCGAAATTTGATACCTCAATGGCTCCGGTAAATATCTCATCTTTCGTCCATGTATATTTTTTCATTTTCAGAAGGGGAATCACTTCAGAACAAAATGCCCTCCACTCCCCTGGCTTTATCAGACCTTTGGATTCCATAAATACATTAAGAATTCCCACAGGGGCTGTACCCTGTCCAGAGAAATCATGCAGATCGAGTAACTGAAAACCACCAAACCACTGCGTTCTTAAAGATGCTTCAATACACTCTCTGTAGCAAATAACGGCCAGAGCACCCGATGCTTTCACAAAATCATCTGCCTGGTCAAGCATATTCGCCTTACTTAGTCTCTCCCTGAAGATCTCGTAATTTCGCGCTTTTAGCACTCCAGTATATTGAGGTATCTCACGAAAATCAGGAGATACCTGGAACGATCCGATCTCATGACCTACCACGGGTACGGCAACACCGGCTATGGATTTATCAAAATCAATCAATGTTGAAGGTGGTAAATAATTGATATGCCCCTTTTCGTAATCACCCTGATAGAAAGAGCCGCGAACCGGCAGATCATGACCGGTTTTTGCAGTAACCCAGAAATCATCACCCTCAGCAAGCCCCATCTCAGCTCCGGGCCAGTTCAAGTTATTGGAGCCCTGGGCATAGAGGTGCCTGGTATCCATCTTTTTGAAATGGGCTACCATATCGAAGTATGCCTGGTTGCGTCCCAGTTCGTTTCCAAGGGTATACATTACAAAAGAGGGATGATTTCCGTATGCCTGAAAAACAAGTTTCCCCTCTTTGCGCAGGTAGTCATCATGCTCAGCTTTACCAAAATCTGCCTTATTAAGCAATTCAGGCTGCAGATACATCCCAATCTCATCAGCTGCCTCAAAAGCAGCCTCTGGCGGACACCATGAATGGAACCGATAATTATTGATCCCATACGATTTTGCAATCTCAAATATTCTCAACCACTCTATCTTTGACATGGGTGCATACCCTGTCAAAGGGTATATAGCGCAATCATGACTACCCCTCAGAAAAGTACCCTTTCCATTGATCTTAAAACCCGTACCATCCGTTGTGAATGATCTCATCCCGAAAAGCACTCTCTTTGTATCCTTCAGCCAATCGCCCCCCGGCTGTGCCCGGACAGTAACTTCCATCTCTATCATGGAGGGATCAAATTCGTCCCACAAAGGATAATCCTTATCAAACTGGTACTGAATCTTATGCCAGCTGTTGGTTCCATTGATAGAAACTGGCCAGATCATCTTCTTATACACAACCGGATCATCGTTGTCTGAACTCCGGGCCTGCAGGATAATATCTGCCATACCTCCCCACCTGGTAAGATTTCCTATACGAACATCTACAGTCGCCCTGTTATTTTTGACTTCCGGATAAACCTGTACCTCCTCCACATACAGTTTGTCAGTAGCACGCAGTTCAATCTTTCCTACAATTCCATTCCAGTTGGTCTGTGTGCGCTCATCCACTGCATGTGCAGGTCCCACAGGTGGCAGTTTTGAATTATCAACCAGAATGGTTAAGGTGTGTTCGCCGGGTCTTAATGCCTCCGTCAGATCATAGATGTGCGGGGCACTTAAACTGGAGCCATTGCCCATATAAGTATTGTCAACCCAGACCTCTACATCCTTTGTTCTTCCAAGGTATAAGGTGACCCTTTGATCCGACCACGACTCAGGAATGGTTACCTGGCGCTGATACCAGGCTGCGCCTACCCAGTACCAGATGCGCGACAGACGGTCGTCTCTTCTCTCATCCTTGAAAATTCCCTTTTTGTTTTCATCTGTTGTTCCCGGTAAGACCACCTTATCTTCGTAGACGATTGAAAACCATTCATCCTCCACTCCCCGGCTGTCCGGATCAAGTTTAAACTGCCATTCACCGGCCAGTGAGATAAGATTTGAAGGACTCTTTAATGATGCATCAGAACTGCTTTGCTGACCATATAAATTATAAATGAACAGGCTCATTACCATACCAAAACTAAAAAACAGCGCTATTGATTTCATCCCTGTCTTCAACATCAAAGTCTATTTGTGAAATAATATATCACCCGATAATCTTCTCTTTGTTCATACCTCACAGCTATGCTATTGCAAGGATCAAAATACAGTTTTATTTTCAATAAGGACCTGTTAATTCAAGCCATACATTTATAATTCTAAGCCATTTTTTTGCGAACTGAGACCAATGATTGTTATTTTTAGACGAATAACAATCAAGGGACATGAATTGCATTAAAATTTCAGTTCTATTGCGTTGCCTTCATATTCAATCTCTTTGCGTATGTTCCCAGGAATTAATACGATATTGAATTTTCTCCTTTCTATGATGGATCCGGTCATTCGGTCATCCTTTGAAATGGTCAATGTACGGTTTACCTCATCCCATCTAAAAAGAATCATACAAAAAATATCTTTGGTGTAATCCAATGTTTTTCCATCATCATTGTAAAGTGTAAATTCACCGTTATCCGGAAATTATCCAGTTCAGCAGGTCCCAACTCTCCTGTACTCCATCCCCACGGCAGTCTCAAATGCCATGCACGACCATGGGAACGAAATAGCGGGCAGAATGCTCCAAACTGGAACCACCGCACATATAACTCACCTGTCAGCTCCTTTGTTGGAAAGAATCCACCAATATCGGTACCCCAGAAAGGTGATCCGCTCAATGAAAAGTTTAACCCTACCGGAACCTGAGCTGCCAGTGTTTCCCAATGAGCCCAAACATCTCCCGACCAAACCCAACCTCCATAACGTTGCATCCCGGCCATCAATTCCTGATGAAAAAACAGGTCTGTGCTGCTCCCAGTATGCAGCAATATGCGACTCTCCCGATTCATCAACTCCAGGGGCTGCCGGGATAGAGGGATCTTCACCAAAGGCTGAAGTATTGAATTCCAATGAAGTAAGATTCCTATTCCATCCCGAGGGGCAAAATCCTGTACCCAGGTAGATAAGTGCATCACATGGTCCATTTGGGTGGCAGGACCGGTTTCCCGGTTAAACGGGCATATTCAGCCATAGCCACTGGAGGTAATTCAGCGTCAATAATGTACAAATCAGTAGATTTCAATGCATCGTCGGCATTTGGTTTAAATCGACCGAGTTGTCCCTGCAAGCCTATCTGCCCAACTGGATAGTTGATAAACATTGCCCAGCCACTGGTACCAATCAAGTATGTAATCGGGAGACAAGATCCGAAGCGTTCAATACCCCACTCCCCCCATCCGGTTTTCATGGGATAATAGGCTTGTCGTCTGTCGAATTGCTTAGCACCCCCACCCAGGCCCAGGACGGGTCTTTCATCCAGAAGGAAAGTTGTTTTTCCAGAATAAAATGCTAGTTTCTGAATAAGCCTTCCGGACTCCTTCTCGATGTGTAAACGAAGTGGATTTTCCTGAACCTGAATAATAAATTGTCCCACGCGCAACTTATTTAAAGGGACATGACGTAGTTTTACGATGGTTTCTGACTCGTCCTTTGCGATAATAACTGATGACTTGGGCACTTCATAGATAAACCCATCTTCACCTATCTCAAGTACCGAAATATGAATCATATTGTCGCCTGTCGCTGCAATCCGCAGCTCTACAGGACGCAACCCTACTGACAAATGTTGGCCATAAACAGATGATAATCCAATGGCAGCACTTAATGCAACTACCAATCCGAACTGTATAACAATCCATTTTCTCATCCATGCTCTTTTTTATACATCAATTGGCCATTTTCCTATCCTGATCTTCTCCTCCTTTGGAAAGATCAACTCCATCTGCAGTAAGGATTTCCTGGACTTTTCTGACATCAATTTCTCTGGGCACCTTGTTTTCTTTGGAACAAAGGGAAGCAGCCACACCTGCTGCATGACCTGTTGCAAAACAATTTCCCATGCTTTTTCCTGCTGAGGCTCCTTCGTGTGTGGCAGAAATACAACGGCCAGCTGCAAGGAGGCCTTCGATCATTTCAGGGACAATGGATCTGTAAGGCACCTGGTGGATTTTCATGGGTGTAACCCTTACAAATCCAATATCCAGAAAACCACTTCTCCAGGCAATGACATCATCAAATCTTTTACCTTCTTGAGCATCCTCCTCAGTGAGAATATATGCTCCCCGGATCCTCCTGCTTTCCCTGACACCCATCTGCGGGGAAACTCCAACTAACTCGCAACTTTTAACGTCACCGGATCCGAACTCCCGCATGGCCTGGGACATCTGAACCACCTGCCTGCGGCTGAGACATTCGGCTTCCGAGAATTGAAAAGGATCTGTAATGTCAAAATTACCCAGGTCACGGGTGCCTGCATGATTAATATAATAATGATGTCCGTTGGAAACCTTTTTAAGGCTCCAGTTTTTTGGCACCAGGGGATATTTGTCCCTGGCCTTCTCCCCGACACCGGCCATATCACCTCTTTTATAACTATTCATATTGGCTACATTCAGCAACAAGGTTTGTGGTGAAAGATTCCCTGTCTCTTTCAATGTGGGTGCACCGGCAAAAAATGCCACATCTGCATCACCCGTGCAGTCCACCACAGCGTCTGCCCGGACCTCTGTAAGTCCCGATTTGGTTGAGATTACTACACCTTTTATCCGGTCACCCTCCATGATGGTATCCACCACCCTGGCATGGACAAGGTATTTACAGCCCACTTCATCCAATGCATCCAGTACAGCAGCTTTCATGTAATCCACATTCACATAAAACTGATGGGTGCTGAGCCTGACAGCCTGGGAGCCATAGCCCTGAAGTTTCTGCAAAAGAAGCTCATGTACGTAACCCCTAGGATCTTCATTGGGTCTCATCTGGTTCATGCACATTCCAAGCCCCCAGGAGGCCACACCCCCGAAAAAACCGTAATTCTCTAAAACAAGTGTTTCAACTCCGGTTTTAGCGGCACCGATAGCCGCGCCTATGCCGGCAGGTCCGCCACCCACCACCAGTACCTTGGTTCTTATTACCCGATTTCGCTTCTTGTTGATAATCTGGGGCATGGCATATCCGGATGCTTTAGCAGATTGGATACCGAGGATGCCCAGAGCTGTTGCCGTAAGGAAATTTCGACGTTTCATTTTACTTTTTTTTAAGCATGAAATAATTATCTGAAAAATATTAAAAGAATCGCAAGATACCCTCATTCTACATCATTCCTGAGGTTCCACCAGAAACGCTGAATGAGTAGGTTCCCGATCCCACTTCAAATACTGCTTCATTGTCGTCAAATTTAATAAGTCTGACACCTCTGGCACGCGAAACTGGCTTCCTGTTCTCGGTGATTTCAGTACCCGGGAGCGCAGGAAGATGAAGAGTAGCTGTAGTATTTACCGGAATTTCTATCTCGAAAACCAATCCACCAGATTTTTTTTGCCATGAAGAGGATATGGTTCCATACAGGGTATTAACAGAAGCCTTTACCCAATCGAGGTCACTATCCGGGACAAAAGGTTTAATGATGCAATGTTTAAACCCAGGAGACCTGTCATCATGACAGACGCTAGCCAAAACATTGTAAAACCAGGGATCGATCGCAGCATCCAGCACAACGTGGTTAAGCGAACTTCCCCCTGTCCATTTCTCGGTGATAGTGGTCCGTCCATCCCTTAAAAAATAGCCCCAACTCGGGAAATCTGTCTTCAGTGCCAGTTGCCAGACCAGATCTTCCCTTCCTTTTTGCGTCAGCAGATCCAGGAGGTATTTCGTCCCTATATAACCTGTGGTCAGATGTCCATCGTGTGTAACTTCAATGTCATCCACATCATGGTAATAGAATGCCGTGCTTATTGAAAGTGGCAGACCTGACCGGCTATGCCACTCCTCAGACAGAGAGAGGTGGTCGCCCCATTGGGATTGTTGGAGATGTCCTGTCATCAGCGGATCCAGGATCGGTTCATCGAAAAGAGGATTGGTTCCCCTCTCCCTTGGTTGAATGTCTAATTTTCCCTGGCTTGCCAGGTAATTGAGATAACGCAAAATGGCAGAATAATTCTCTTCCAGGACGGCTGTATCCCCGTAAAAGAGGTATTGATACCAGGGCATAATTACAAATGAGGAGCTCCAGACCATATCTTTACCTATTCCGGCCCTGGGAACCATATATCCAACTCGTTGCGGAATAAAGGGGAGCGGTGTTCCGGAGTAACACTTTGAATCTCCTCGGAGACTCTCCGTATCGCAAAGGCATCAACATCTGAATATACTTCGTCAATTTTGCCCCTTCCAATCCAATCAGCTGTCCACTCATCTTCTTGAAAAAATCCGGTGCTGAACGTTCCGGTCAACTATTCTCCTGGTTGATGCAACCAGAATGCTGCATATTCTGCAATTGGGAATCCGGATCCAATCCGTTTTGTCCGGGCATATTGGCCGGACCAAGCAGAATCAATAACGAAATGGCTGAAGACAAAAGATATTTGAAACGGTACCGTAATAAATTCATCTTTTTCTGATTAAACATAAATATCCAATTTGAAAAAAATATACAGAATATTATGCTATTTGAGTGCTTTTTTAACAGGAGTCAAAAGTATCTGTTCACCCACCTCTGTTTTAAATAATAATTCCTTTCCTTTTACAGGAGAGGCTTCTTCCCCGTTCCGATAGACCCTCACCAACTTATCCGGCCAGGGATTCATGATTTTACAATCCCTGCACCATGTGCCATTTAAATCCTTTAAGGTCCGATGAAGAACCGTTTCCTCCTTCAACAGCACGAAATTGCTTTTTCCCATTTTCGGTATAAACAGGAAAATCGCTCAGATTGGTCAGGATGTGGTTCCATGTTTCAATCCTGGTCTCATCAAAGCCCAAATCCTGACTAATTTCGATCATGGCATCTCGGGTAAGCATCCAACTAATATTTCATCTGTTTGAGTATCCAACGATTCATCATCGCTAGAATAGACATGATGATGGCCCACTGTACCAGACAGGTCATGATGCTGTATTTACTTAGGGGATTAAACCATTGATCTACCGTCGCAGAGAGGGAGAGCCACCAGCCCAGGAGAACAACTGCTGCCATGGGAATGAAATATTTTAATACCATTTCCCACCAGACTCCCAGCTTCCAATCATCCTTGTTGCTAAGGATTTCCACCTTACGCAATTTTGATAATCCCTGCCTGATTAGAATAAATGCCATGAAAGCTCCTGAAAGCATTAATGCCAGTCCCCAGACAAAATCCTGATTACTCAGAATATTCAAATTTCTTGCCGAGGGGATCCCGAATATATAACTGATTAATACCACACTGAGGATGGCAACCGGACGTTTCATACCTCCATCGATAAGGATCCTGGTAGGCAATTCCAGCTGCGCAATCAGGGATGAAAATCCTGCAAATGTCAATCCCATGAAAAACAGAATAGAAAGTGGATTTCCAAAAAGCATTCGGGCGAACAGTTGGGGCATCCAGATAAAGGTCAATCCGGTTGAGGCAGGACCACTCGTTCTCATGATCTCAAGAATTTCCGGTTTTGTCATCCCCATGTCTGTTTGCAGGACGGCAAAGACGGTACCAAATATCATCATACCTGATATAAGAGAGATAAAGTTATTTCCTATGCCCGTCAAAAATGCATTTTTTACAATTCCGAATTTTCTCTTCATATAAATAGCATAGGTCATGAACAATCCCCATCCTGCACCGGTATCCCATGCATTTTGAGTGAGTGCCTCCAGCCAGATTTTTGGACTCCTCAATTGTTCCCAGTCTGGTTTGAATAAATAGGCAATCCCATCCCTTGACCCTTCCAGGGTAAGTGCACGTATCACACACAAAATGAGGATGACAAGGAGCGTGGGAATTAAAACTTTATTTACTTTTTCGATAGAAGATACCCCTCTCCAGATTGCCAGGGCCCCAAAGCCCATGGCCAGTGCATGGGAAACCAGGGGCCATCCTCCAGCCTGATAATGATTCCAGACCTCCATAGAGGCTTCCACTGAAGTTGGGAGTGAATGGGTGAGTGTGTAGATGAAATAATAGATACACCAGCCAACCACCACAGAATAAAAAAATGTGATGGCGGTGGCAACAAAAGCGACAAAACCCCCCATCCATGCGAACTTACGACCCGCTGTCTTGATAAACACGCCAACAACCCCGCTCCTGTGCTTCATTCCAAGTACATATTCGCCAATGATTAATGGGATGCTCCATAGAAAGAGAAATGAGGCCCAGGCGATGAGAAAAGCTCCGGCACCATTTTCTCCCCCGTTTTGTGCAACAATCCTGGGAAACCGCCATATATTCCCGGTCCCGATTGCGATTCCCAGAACACTGAGGAAAAATCCCAACCTGGATGAAAAGTGCTGAACCGGACCTGATTTATTGCCCTTTGACATATCCCTGAAACTTTAAGTGTAACTCTATGACTAACAATTTACTATCCTTACTTTTTTTGTTTCTCAGTACAATAAGCAACGGGAATTCATGATGAAGCCACGGATTATAAAGCCTATTTTTTTCACTAATAACAAATAATGTATTGGTTATTCCACCATACTGATATATACGTAGTATGCACCCAGGGAAAGATCGTCATTGCCTGTAAACCATGTTTTCAATTTTGTTTTTCCTTTCTCCAGATTTACAACAAAATCAGCTGATTTCTTCTCATCTGTTATGGCTATTGTATTTTCAAAACCCTGGATTTCAAGACGGGCATACCCAATGTCCAGGGCTTTGCCCTCTCCAAATGGTTTTCCACCAGGAATTGGAGTGGTTGAGGCAGGAATTCCTTCTCTTATGGATCTGTCCGCCTCTTTAGGCCAGCGCATGAGTTCCACGGCATATTTCCCTGAACTCATGACCTCCACATCCCAGTAACCATTGAGTTGTGGTCCGCGCCTGATAATGCTATGCGCAAATGGGGGAGTGTCTTCCCCTCCTGGTCTGGCTGCCCTGGTACCATCCGGTTTCACAACCTCCATCCAGTCGTGAGATGACAATACCATCTCAGAAGCTTCATCTGCCCCAATCCGGATATAGGACCTGGTTTTATAATCTGAGAATACATCTCCAAACCATTCTTCATAAAGTGTCCGCATTTCCTCGTACCGTTCAGGGTAGACTACGGCCACATTCAGTCGCTGTCCCGGATCGGTTTTCATATCATATAATTCAGTCCCGTAAACCAGCCGCCAGTTCTTTTGCATCACTGCAGATCCACGGAAATGTTCGGGTTCTTCCACACGCTGGGAATCCACAAAAAGTGTTCGCTTCCCTTTTTGCCATTTCAATTCACCTTTGATATATTTCCACAAGCTCATACCGTCCAGTTTCGGACCACTCTCCCTCTCCAGACCACACATTTCCATGAGACTTGGAAGTACATCAATATGTGCTGTCAGGCCATCAAAATCCCGGCCTTCATCAAGTCCTCCGGCAGGCCAGTGGATAAAGCATGGCACCCTGTGCCCTCCATCATAAGGACTCCCCTTCCTTCCATGCATTCCTGCTCCATATCCATATACAGTGGGTAATCCGTTACTCCAGTTCCCATCCACGATCACACCATTTGCTGTACCATTGTCAGTCATAAAAATAAAGATGGTATTTCTGTCAAGCTGTTGCTCCTTCAGATAACTTCTGAGCTTGCCAATATTCTCATCAATGCAGGTGATCATTCCATAAAAATTTGCAGAAGGGATAAGGGTATCACCTTTATACTGATTGGAATACTTATCCTCTACGTATAGGGGACCATGCGGTGCATTGGTAGCTATGTAGCAGAAGAAGGGTTCATCCCTGTTTTTATCTATAAATGACCTGGCTTCGTTGAACCATACATCGGTACAATATCCCTCAAATTGTCTGTATTCACCATTATCATAATAATGATCATCAAAATAGTCATTGTCCCAGTAGTCATTTGTATTTCCAATGGCTCCTCCACCATGATAGACAGCTTTCTGAAATCCCACATCAATAGGCCTGCGGGGGTAGTTGTCACCCAGGTGCCATTTCCCAAACATGGCTGTTGAGTACCCATTATCTTTAAAAACCTGTGCCATGGTAGTTTCGTTCTCACGGAGCAGAGTCCTGCCGGTAACCGTATGCCAGACACCTGTCCGGTTGTTATATCTGCCGGTCATAAGTGCTGCCCTTGTAGGAGCACATGTGGGTGAAACGTGGTAATCTGTCAATCTTACACTTTCGCCCCACAACTCATCCATATTTGGAGTTTTAATCCATGGATTGCCATGACAGGCGAGATCGCCATATCCCTGGTCATCGGTTATTACTAAAATTACATTTGGCTTATCAATTTTGGGATTACAGCCTGAAAACAGGAGTACCAGTACCAGTGATGCGAAAAAATAACCAGTGAACCTCTTCATTACCCTGCAGGTTTGAGTTCAATATTACTCAGATAGAGCTCATGCCAATTCTCCTGGTCCCCTTTTACAGTTAAAGTTGAAGTACCGCCCGGGATGTGAATGGTTCCGACCTTTACTTTTTGAAAAATTTCAAGCCCTTTAGTATCAGGCAGCTTAAGCTCCTCTTTCACATCCCCGACCTCAATAATTATTTTATTATCAGCAGAGGTGGTTGCGATAGTAACATAGATGTCAAAATTATTTTCAGCACCAATCTCAACTTGCCACTCCATCCACGTTCTTGTCTCTTTCCATGTTATATACGATAATTCTGTATTGCGGATGAGTTTAGCGTGATTTGATGAAACATAGCCACGGTTCTCCAGGTCTCCATCCTCCGGATTTAGTAGAAGTACTCCATTTTCGTTTTGTATGATATTCTGATTCGGTACGGCGGGACTTCCCTTAATATCAAGAACGATTACAGAAGACACCTCATCAGGTGCTTCTCCTGCTAATTGTACCAGGAGTCCTTCATCTGTTTTATCCACCTCAAACTTCTGCTTCGTACCGGAAAGTGCATAACATTGAACTGCTTCGTTTTCTACCGGGATAATCAGCTGGTTATCTTCAGGCCAGTCGAACACCTGCAGATAAAGGCGGGTATCTCCATTGTCAAGTTCTTTCCGGGTACAACGGCCCCACCAGGGGCGCCGGAACGGGCTTGCAGAAGTGCCATAAATTGACTCACTATTTACATTCATCCAATCACCAACCTCTGCCAATCTGTCTATGGACGCCTGAGGTATCGTCCCATCCGGCTTCGGTCCGATATTCAGCAGGAAGTTACCCCCTTTGGATGCGATATCTATGAGCTTATGCAACAGGTCCTCGGTAGTTTTCCAATCATCGTCATAACTCTTATAACCCCAGGTATGGTTCATGGTCATACAGACCTCCCAATCACGGCCTTCGATACCTGTTGCCGGAACATGTTGCTCCGGGGTATCTGAATCTCCCGTATAGCCTCCTCCCAGGCGATTATTAGTGATGAGCCCCGGTTTCATGGAAATCAGAGGACGTAGAATTTCTGCTCGCTCCTTATTCATCCAACGCGGTGTATCCCACCATAATATATCAATATCGTAATTCGTAAAAATCTCCTCTACCTGGGGATAGGCGATCTCTTTTAAGTAATCGTCAAAACTACCTGCTTGTGCTTCATCCCAATATTCACCCTCATCATATCCGGACTTCGCTCCACCGGGATGCGTCCAGTCCTGGGCTTGAGAATAATAGAAACCTATCTTTATCCCCTCTTTTTTTGCTGCCTTTACCAATGGTTTTAGCAGGTCTTTTCCATAAGGAGAGGCATCAGCAATATCCCAATCGGATACCTTCGAATCGAAGAGGGCAAAACCATCATGATGCTTGGATGTGATCACAATGTATTTCATTCCTGCATCTTTTGCCATCTTAACCCAGGCTTCAGGGTCGTAATTTACAGGATTAAAATCCCGGGCATATTCTTTATATTCAGCAATGGGTATCTTGGCCCTGAGTAATATCCACTCACCAATTCCATCGATCCGTTCACCGTTATATGTCCCGGCCGGAACAGAATATACGCCCCAGTGAATAAATAATCCAAAGCGTGCCTCCCGCCACCATTCCATTCTCGCATCTCTTTGCTCGGTGGTTTCATTCAGGGGATCAACCCACACTTTTTGCTCTTCCCCCTTTCTGCTGGTACATGATTGAAGAAAAAAAACAAAAATCAATAAACCTAAGACAGGAACCTGTTTAACGCTGTTTTTCATTTTTGTTGGTTTTGGTTTTCTATGAATTTTGAAAGTTACTATCCAAATAAAATTGAATGCAATATTCACCATTCAGCTTTATAGGGACACCTGTGCTATAATTCAACAGGCTTCTTTTTCCTGTAAACAACAAATAGGATTATAAAACCTACGATCAGTATCAACGGAAGTACGCCTATGCTTTGTAGTGCAACCTGTGTATTTTTTACCTCTAAAATGCGTCCCATTACCGGTAAGAACATGGCTACGGAAACGAATCCGGCTCCACCAAGCAATGAGAGCCCCAGGGCGCCACTTCTGGGAATATACTCGGAGGTAAACCCGAGCATGGTGGGCCAGAAATAGCAAACACCTATGGCAAAGAATATAGCTCCTACTATGGTCAGGGCGGGTGAACTGAACAGGCTAAGGGAGTAAATCCCAATGGCGGAAAATACTGATGACAGTAACAATACACCCACAGGATTTATCCGGTGTATCAGTTGTCCCGCAAAGAAACGTCCCAGTGCCATAATACCGGAGATAAGGGCCAGGATGAGCATAGGACTCACACCGGCATTAGCCAGGAGTGCATTTACCCACTGGTTTGTCACCAATTCTGTGGAAGAGGTAAACAACATAAAAGTAAACATGACCGGGAAAATAATACTTTCCTTACGAATGAATCGTGCTTCAATAAGGGAAATAACTGATACTATGCCGATTAAGACCAGGTACATCCATCCGTCAGGAAGTGTAAGCACATTGATGGCAAGAAGGATCATCACTGTCATGGATATAATGATCGTAACAGGCGCCCCAATTGCGTTTAGCATTCCTCTGTATGTGACGCCACTTGCCACCCGTTCTGTTTCCGGGATTTTTTGTCCAAAAAAGAGAAATCCGTATATAGCCAGCGGAATAAAGAGTAAACCAGCGTAAATCTGCCAGGTGATCGCCATCTTATCCATCATAAAATAGGCCAGGAGGCTACCTATCACAATTCCCCCTGGAAACCAGACATGAAACCGGTTCAGCATTTTGGTCTTATTCTTGGGATAGATTGTTGCGATCAGAGGATTTAATGACGCTTCCACACTCCCGTTACCCAATCCGATAAAGACGTTGGCCAGGAACAGCATCTCCTTGTTATGAGCCATAATAAATATAACAGCACCAATGAGTTGTAAAACAAAAGCTGTCCATACCAGCGTTTTGGTTTTTACAATATCAATGATAAAACCACCCACTACCATTGCAATGGTAAATCCCCAGAAGGCAGGGCTGAATGCCCATCCAATGGCTTCTTTTGACATTCCAAAAATACCCCCATCCTCGACCGGACCAAAAATCTCTTCGATTTTTGCCCTCATCGCAAATGTCAGAGAGGTTACCAGAAGCGCAAAGCAGCTACCAATGAACAATCTTGATTTGTTAATTTTCTGATCCATAATAGTTAGTATTTGTTGAATTACAATGTATTATCAGGTAGATTTATGTTGTATTCCCGGAACAGGCACGTTGGTTTCCATGTCGATATTCCCAAGATGATAACTATCCGGTCCAAGCTTAAGGGTAGAGTTCATCATCTGCTCCCATGTTGTTTTCTTTCCGTTGTATGCAGAGATCCGTCCCATAATGGCGGTGAGTGTTGAAATAGCTGTCCGTTCAGCCTCGAGCACCGGTGTATTGTTGCGAATAACTGTAACAAGGTGAATATGTTCCTGCACATAGGGTGAGATCTTCACTGTACCTGTGGACGCACCACTTGAGTCCTTTGGATACTGGTATTCCCATTTCACACTCCCGTCCAGGTTGTAGATGGTGTTTTTACAGTTGGTATATCCTTCTGTTCCCATAATGATCTCTCCAATTCCGTTTTCACATCCATCCATTTGCCGGGTCGAGCTTTGAGAGTGAAATCCATCCCCAAAATCAAAATCAACATTAAAGAAATCAAATTGATCACCGGTTACCCTGTGATGCCGACCGCCAAAGCCAACTGCACTGACCGGATTGCGCCCAACAAACCAGTTTATGATATCAATATTATGGACATGTGTATCCAGGATGTGATCACCGCAAAGCCAGTTGAAATTATTCCAGTTTCTCAACATATATTCCATATCGGTCCACCCCTTTTCACGTGAACGGAACCATACATGAGATTGCATCCACCAGGCCCTGGCCGATACAAGATCGCCGATGGCTCCATTTACCACATGCTTATAGGTCTCCACATAATCCCGCTGATGCCGTCGTTGCGTTCCCGTAATAATGGTCAGGCCCAATGCCGCTGCTTTTCGGGAAGAAGCAATGATTGACCGGGCTCCGACCGGATCAACACATGCCGGTTTTTCCATAAAAACATGCTTCTTTGCCACCACACATGCCTTCATATGCTCGGGTCTGAAGTGCGGAGGCGTGGCAAGTAGTACCACATCAAGATCAGTATCAATCAGTTTTTTGTACGCATCAAACCCTGAAAAGCAATTTCCCGGGGGTACCTCCACGTTCGCATTCTTCAATTTTTCCCTGCACAGGTCAACTTTATCCGGAAAGACATCCGCAAGTGCCGTTATTTCCAGGTCATTTCCTGCAGCTATAAAATTCAGGGCTGCACCTGTCCCCCTGTTTCCGCAACCCACAAGGCCTGCTTTAAGCTTTTTTCCATCGGGAGCCCTGTCCAGCAAGGGTGGCAATCCCAGCTCTTCACTACTTAACTCCTTCTTGCAGGAGGCGAGAGCGGTTGCTCCCAGGGTGGCTACTGCTCCTGCTGCAACGGTTTTACCAATAAAAGATCGTCGATCCATAACCATTTGATTTTTTGTGTTTTTCAGATGTGCCATTAGCTGCCAGTGCTAATCATTGTATTCACAGAGAACCCGGAAGCCGACATGCCTGGCGTCAGAGTACCACCAGATACTTTTGGGTATCTGGGGGTCTGTCATAAGCCACTCAATACTCCTGGTAAAATCCCTGTTAGCCACCCTGACCTCCTTTGCCGAATTTCTGTACGAGCCACCCCTGATGGAGTGCTCTTCACCCGTCCTTGGCCCATACGGATTGGCGATCACATCACCAGGATATTTTCCATAAACAATTGGATCATAGAAGTCAATACAAAATTCCGACACATTCCCGAGCATATTTTTCAGGCCAAAGGGGTTTGGTTTTACAAAGTCCGGGGGCTGGGTTTTAAACGGACTGTTCTCCTCATAGACTATATATGTATTTATTACTGAAGTATCGGGTCCGAACATTTTACGCCACAGGCCTTCTCTTACATATTTTTCAGCCTTTGCATCGAAAAAATAGGGGCCTTCGGTCCCACCCCGGGCGGCATACTCCCATTCAGCCTCAGTAGGCAGGCGGTATTTTTTACCTGTCACCTGACTGAGCCACTGGCAATATACAGTGGCGGCATAGTGGGTCATGGTGATGGCCGGTCTGCTCTCTTTACCCCATCCCTGGTCGGGTGCTCCCCATGGAGGTGTAGGACCGGAGATAGCATCAACCTCCTTTTCAACTGTTTTTTCTCCCTCTTTTCGCCCCTGCGAACCTGTGGCTGCAAAAAATGCGAGGTACTCATCCCATGTGACCTCTATTTCCGCCATCCAGAAACTGTCCACTTTAACCTCTCTTGCCGGGACCTCATCGCGCTGCATAAACGGGCTCCCCATCACACTTCCCATGACAAAAGCCCCCCCGGGAATTGGTTTCATATTGAATGAAACAGAACTCCCCGGAATTTGCTCCCTGAAAGCTACAAAACCATCGACTTCCGCTGGCTGGCTAAAGATCTCTTCGCCTGCCACAGAAGATCCAAATGTAACATTGGATGCGTGGGCCAGGGGATCATAATGACCAACACTAATATGGCAGGTAATGCAACGTTTCTGATCAGAATCAATTTCATATCTCAGATGAGAGTCAGATCCCTGATCGCTTAAAGTAACCGGAAAAAGATTGGTGTGGCAATTCAGACACGCCTCCTTATAAACGAAGCCAGCGGCTATCTCGGGGGAGCTCTTTATTGCCCAGTCAATATCAGCCGAATCCTTAAAATAAAATCCGTACACATCTTTTATGCCATGCTTTGCTTTATGCACTGTATATTTCAACACATTCTCCTTTAGCGGAAGGTGGCAATCAACACAATGGACAGTCATTCCTGACCTGTTGGCGGAGTGCGAAGACCACTTCCATGCCATATCTGCAGAGGTATGGACATGGCAACTCATACAATACTTATCTGTGGAGGTAACTTTATATACCTTTCTTATTCCGGCAAAAAACAATATCGTCAGTACAATCCCGGCCAACAGGGGCAGTGAGACTATTAACCTGAATGACTTTCCCATGCGTGTTTATTTTCAGGCAGAAAATTAGTAATTATACTTGGAAATGGATAACCAACAGGGTGTTTCTCTGAAAAATACTCATTATTTAATTCCATTCCATCCATATATTTTCAAATTCCTGAGTCAGTCCAAATTGATCCAGTGGAAACTCCCTGAAACCCACATCAAATGAAGGAGAATTTGGGTCCAGTTTAAAATTACCCTTTTCCGGATCCCTGAATAAGGGATCAGCAACAATTGAATGCTTATCAAAACCCAGGTTTCTCCATTCATCTAAATCCATATATTTACTGCCTGCTCCAGAATTTCCGCCTCCACCATCTACCCTTGTTAAAAACTCTCCGGTAGAGCTGAAATAGATATTTGAATCAAGCATCTCAATCCATTTGCCCTGTTCCGGTACACCAATAAAATGAAATACATTTTCTCTGGCAGTATCTGCAATCACAAGGTTTCTGCGAAAGATGTCATGATTCTCCTCATAGCCCCTGTGAATACTGGGTGGATTAGCACCCTTATAAAATATATTGTTTTCCACAACACGGTAATCCCCTTCTCTCAGTTTAATACTCACACCGATGCATAAGTTGTTATAAACATGATAATTGGACGATCCGTCATCCAGGTCAATACCCCATCCATTATTATCAACGAACCTGTTATTCCGAATAACACTTCTATATTTTGCATCTGCCAGAACATCTCCTGCCGGGTGTGAGGCACCCCGGCCATGTGACTGTTTTTCGCACCAGAAGCGCTCGCGTCCCCATGAATTAAACGGACCGTGATCACCGGTTTCCCTGACTGTATTATACACATCATTATTCTCAACAATATGTCCTCCATGCCAGCCATCGTTGAAACATATACCAGCACGCGGGGTATTGTAGATGCGATTATTACTTATGATATTCTTTTTACTTACGGAAAGGAAGACACCTGCCACCTGTTTACCAAAGACACCAATGTCATGGATCAGATTATTATGAATCATGCAATCTGACGGAATCTCTCCTGAGGGTTCATCCCAGCCCCAGGGGTGCCCGGCTCCGCAATAATGGCAATTATAGGTTTTATCGAAATTGAGATGACTTTTCCCAACAAGACAAATTGCACTTTCACCACATTCGGTAAACACATTCCCTGTAACTGCAACAGACAGGGCATAATTATTTATGAAAACTGCATTGCCACCGGCAGCATCAAAGAAACAACTTTCAATGGTGCACTTCTCTGCTCCTTCTATTAAAAATGTACCGCTTCTCACAATACCCCAATCCCCCAGTGAGGGGTACTCATATCTGTCCATATAGCTGGTGGTAGTGCCTGCAAACCGGATGTTTTTAAACCGGATATTTTTTACGGGTGAATCCATTGATCCTTTGATGGAAATCAACTCTTTCAGAACGGGGATTTCCAATACAGCCGTTTCAAGATCAATGGTATCGTGTGGTTTGTAATAAAGTATATTCTTGTATTTATCAAAATACCATTCTCCTTCAACATCCAGTTCTTCTAATACATTGTCTACGAAAAAATTGGATCTTTCGGAGAGCCAGGTGCCGGGCCTGTTCATCATTTTAAAATAGGTCTCGTTGATCTGAGGATCTCTCTGTTCAAATTCAATACTTAATTCTTCGTAGTTGATGGAGACAATTTTGTACTGGAGATTACCCCAATGGTGATTCGGGAAGATGTGCAATATGGCCTCTTCTGGTCTTTCCCATCTCTTTTTGGAAAAGGTTTCGGGATTATAAAATATCTTTTTATGGGGCCACTCATCGGCATTTATTGGAAAAATAAATGCTTCCATATCTGGCAATAATGAGTTACCATCAGGGTATCTTGCCCTGATCTGCCTTCTCCCGTTGACAAAAAGCTGGGAGAATTCCATTCCTCCATATTCAGGAAGGTTACATTGGTAGACTCCATTTCCATATTCCAGCCACTGACAATCCAGTATAACCGCACCACTAATTGTAACCCTTTCATTGCTATAATTGGTATATAATATGGTCTTACCATCCTTCCCCGAATCTTCAGGCGACAATATAAAAGTTGAAGTCAAATAATAAGTTCCTTCACGGATCATTACCTCATAAGACTTGCTTTTCCCCTGCCTGTTTTTCTCTTGGATAACTTCTCTCGCCTTTGTAATTGTGGCAAATGGATGGGTAAGTGTCCCTTTATTGAAATCATTGCCATCAACAGCCACATACAGTTTTTCGCTATCTGAATTACAGCCAAAAAGGATTCCGGTGAAAAGGATCAGGCACAGATTAGTACTTCTCAAAAATCTGTTTGATTTCATTGTTCAGAAGTTACAATGAAGCTTGAATGATCTGCTGGCAGGCAGATCTACCTTCCACTCCCCTTTCTTAATGTAAGTTACCCTTTTCCTGTCATCAGTGTCAGCGGCACGTACAAAACGCATATCGATGCCCAATCGGAACTTTATGGTCTGCTCCCTTTCAGAATGCAGGATAACCTTAACAGATCCCAGTGTTTTATTCCAGGTCAACTCTTCAACAGAAATGCCTCCCCTGGCCTGCACTCCCCTGAGGGTACCCCTGATAAATTTATCCTGTGGTAAAGCAGGAAGCAATTCCACTATTCCGGGTGCGGAATAAACGAGCATTTCCATAAGGACTGCCGGCATGCTGAATGTGGAATCCAGATTATAAATCCGTGGCCCAGGATTATGGCAGGTGATAAAGCTGGAATTCACAAAAGGATATTTTGCGAAAGTACTCAGCATATGCCACATAAGGCCTGGATTTTTTAATCTTGCAGCAATAAGGCTAATGTGCATCAGTCCATGGGCAGAATTATTACCCAGTCCGGCTTCCAGCCTTTTTTCCATTGCAATCCTGGCCGCCTCATATAAGTCAGGTGTTCTGTCGGGCGATATCTCAAGACTCGGGTAGATAGCATACAGGTGAGAGCTGTGCCGATGATTATAATTATCTCCAAGCCCGGGATATGCCCATTCAGAAAGTGCTCCGTCATCATTGACCACATAATCAGGAATCTTAGTGAGCATCGCCTCCCACAGCTTTATGTTATCCTTTTCGATATCCAGCTCACGGCATCCATCAATCAGGCTGGTCAATACTTCACGGCAGACAGAGATCTCACATGTTGAATTCGGCACCACATTTGTGCTCTGATCAGCCGGTATCATCACTGGTGTATTCTCAGGCGATATGGATGGATAGAATACATACTTGCCATCCAATTCAGGATACTTATTTAGGAAATCAGCATAAAAATCGGCTGCTTCCCTCAGCATGGGTAAAGCATGATTTCTAAGGTATTCCCTGTCTTGAGTAAACAGGTAATGGTCATACATATATCTTGCCAGCCATCCCACTCCGCCGGTCCATGGATATGTAGGCATAAGCACTGCTCCATGCCGGTAGCCCTGGCACAAATCTGTTAATGCACCCTTGCAACCATACATCTTCTCAGCATTCTCACGCCAGTCCTCAATATTCATTTCCAAAAAAGAGGTGTATGTATCCATTGCCTCAGGAAGATTTCCCTGTGATACAGCAGAGATAGCGAGATTAAGATTTGCATCGAATGTATATCTTCCATCCCATGGAGGGTCCCACTCATTTCCCCAGAGGCCCATCAATGTTGGTGCCAGATCGCCGGTTCCTCCACAGATGAGGGCATATCTTCCGACGGCATGCATCATTTCAAAAAATTCAGGTATTGATCTACCCTCAAGTGCATCAGATATCAGCTCCTCACTTGTTGGTGCATTTTCAGGAATACCGCCCAAGTCGAGTGTAACCCGATTAAACATCTCACCATGGACCAAAGCATGAGGTGTAAGTAGTTCATTATAATCGGTGGGGAGATCAGCAAGCTCTCCCTGAAGCTCACTTCTGTCTGCCAGCGTATCATTCTCCAGATAAGCAACACGCATGATCACAGTCAGCCGCTCTGCATCTGTTATTTCAACCCTTTCGTTTGCCACTGTCCGGGCCCTTCCCCCTGTTGTTACAACCCTTGCCAGAGAATGATAGCCTTCATGTTGTTTTTTACCCATTGATCTGCCGTAGGTGGCGTGGAGGTAGATCTCACTATCTCCATGATCGATCTCCATATTTTTAATATCCCCTTCCAGCTTACCCGGTGCTTCCACAAGGCTGAGTTTTGCATTCACCGACGATCCCGCAGGAGGGATTATCTCCATAACTATTACATTGTCTGTCCTTGAAACAAACACCCTTCTCTGCCAGTCACCACGGTTATCGGACCAAAAAACAGATACCTCCCCCGTCTCAAGATTTGTCTCCCTGCTATAGCCCTTGGGAGTGCCATTGCTCTTGGTCGATATAAGAAAATGAAACCCGGGATGGGTTCGGTCGTACCTTGGACGATTGCCTGAAAATTGCTTCCCATACATCTCCTTATACTTTTTCTTCGACTCCTCAACGATATGCATATCTGCATCCATATAGCGCCCCTCCTGTGCAATTTTCTTTGCTTCCACCCATGCTTCCTTCATATCAGGAGTTTCGGGCCTGTACTCATTCCCTATTGTCCAGAACTTCTCATGATTAATTACAATGCAGTCGTCAAGAGGAACTCCTTTCACCATTATGCCTGTTGATCCATTCCCACTTACCATTGAATCCTCCCATCTCATGGGAATTTCTTTGCTGATCACACGGTTCAGGATACTTCTGTTTTTATCACCTGAAAGTCTTCGGGCAGCTTCAAGCTTTGAAACAGTTACAGAGAAAAGGGCTGCTCCAGCCGTAGTCTTAATAAAATTTCTTCTTTCCATTATTCCAGAGTTGCGATTTTTTGAATAAGTCCTGCATCCTGATCATCCCAGCGCTCCACAATTATTTTCTCTATCTCAGGGTAATTTTCATCAGTCTCATCAAGCTCTTTGCGGAGTTTTTTAAGCTGTTTTTTTAGACTGGTGATTGTTCTTTGATATTCCGGATCATTATACTTGTTATTCATCTCTCCCGGATCTTTTTCAAGATCATAAAACTCCCAGGCCACTGGAGTATTCACCCAGTAGCGATTTCCATTAAATTTGGTAACTTCCTTTCCTCCGTGAATATTGGTAAAATCTGAACCATAGAAAAATATCAACTTGTATCTCTTCGTACGAATTCCAAAATGAGCGGGATTATTATGTGAATGTGCCATATGCATCCAGTAGCGATAATAGGTTCCTTTTCTCCACTTTACCGGTTCAGATTTTCCTTCCAGTGCCCTGGAAAAGTTTTGCCCCTGCATGTACTCAGGTGTATTTACACCCGCCAGTGCAAGCATGGTCGGAGCAAAATCAGTGTTATTAATGATCCAATCGGATTTTGATCCGGCCTGAATCATTTGAGGATAGCGCACGATAAGCGGCATTCTCATGGCCTCATCATACATCCATCGTTTGTCCATATAATCATGCTCTCCGAGCATCATTCCCTGGTCTCCGGTATAGATAATTATAGTATTATCTAACAAATCATTTTCCCGCAGGTAGTCCATTAGCCTTCCTATGTTATCATCCACTCCTTTGACACACCGAAGATAATCCCTGGCATAATTCTGGTAGCAGGTATGAGTGAATTCGTGATCAGATACATCCTCCCCAACGTTATAATAGCGACCATAGTTCCTGATGCCCCGTCGCGAAATGGATGATCCTATAACATGGATCAGGCTATCGTTCTCACCACGTGTTGCAACTGAACCAAAATTTGGTCCGGGCTGATCATACATATTATCCGGTTCGGGTATTTCCACATCGCTAAGGTAATCGCTGTAACGTTTTGCATATACAAACATGTCATGAGGTGCCTTGTATTGGTGCATCAGAAAAAAAGGCTTCGAGTCATCGCGTGTCTCGAGCCACGAAATCACCTCATCGGTTATCACATCGGATGAGTGGCCTTCAAATTCTTTCACTGAGACTTCTCGTTCCAGGGTACTGTCAAAGCGTACTTTTTTCCTGGTTCCGCCCTTATTTGTATACATTACAGGATTATAATAACGGCCCTGTCCGGGAATAACACAATAATAGTCGAAGTTCTGGGGAGAATTCTTCAGGTGCCACTTGCCTATTACGGCTGTAGTGTAACCTGCCTTTTTCATTTCAGCGGACAGATAATGCTTTTCGGC
>SDBV01002545.1_pt1 | contig 27217 bp, 26 predicted proteins | sample 2277081 | NCBI WGS metagenome assembly SDBV01 (sample SAMN10402039, study PRJNA504765) | marine sediment metagenome | isolation source: marine sediment core GS10_PC15, 223 cmbsf | place: Arctic Ocean: Southern Knipovich Ridge | collected 2010 | reverse complement strand
CCCCCCTGGAATGGACTATTCTTATCGTAAGCTTATTAACCCACCTTAAGAGCAGAGGAGGTTTCATAGGGTAGGGCCTGGAGATTTCCCTGCCGGTATTAGCCGTGAAAAATTCAAACAGCAGTTCCTTTATCTCTTCTCTGGAATGCCGGTTATTTAAACTGAAGACCGTATAAAGGATAAGCATCTGCTGAAGGATGGGAATGAGCATGGCAAATGGGTTTTTCTGGTGCATGAAGGCATATTTGACATAGAACCTTCCAAGACAGTATGAATGCATCCTGTCCAGGGTATCCGTGTCCATTCCCCTGGTCTCTGCAACTGCACAAAAATTATTGTACAGGTCCCAGTCAAAGGACTTGATCATGTTCTCATCTTTATATTTATCAAAAATAGCAGTCCCGGGATACGGCGTCATTACTGTAAATGTTGAGTGGCGAAGGCCTGTGGATTCAGCATAGTCAGGATATCTTCTTGTATCTTCCGCAGTTTCATTGGAATGCCCGATGGTAAAATATCCCTGTCCCTTGATATTATGGTCATTCAATATAGCGGCTGCCTTGCTTACGCTGTCGCCTTTATTTTCCTTTTTCGTTAGCTCCAGGGTCTCTTCATTGGGGCTTTCGATCCCGATGCCCACATTCCGCAAACCAATTTTATAAAGTTTGTCCATGATCTTTTCGGCCCTGACAATGTCTTTAGCCCTGGCTTCGGTCCAGATCTTGAAATTAGTGATTCCCCTCTCTATCATCAGGTCGCACAACACTTCAGCTCTCTTAATATCTGCCAGGAAGTCGGCGTCACATATCTTTAACAGCTTTTTCCTTTTCGGATCGTGGAGGGCCAGGAGCTCTTCAATTACATTTTCAGGGCTTCGTCCTCTCCATTTATTATCGACGGTATCATTGGCGCCAAATGCGCAGTTCGACGGACTGCCCCTTGATGTATAGATGGTATCAATGGAATAGTCATCTCCTGATTCACCAAATCTGACAGGGCGTGCACTCCTTAATGGATGGGGGATCGAATCGAGGTCCGTGACGGCAGGGCGGTAACCGTTAAAAGTAATGTCTCCGTTTTCCCTGTAGGCCAGGCCCGCGATTTTTCCGGAAGGTCCGTTTAAGACAAAATCTTTAAGAGTTTCTTCTCCCTCACCAACAATAACCGCATCAACGTAAGGGGACTTCAGGACATCTTCATACAGGGCTGTCGGGTGATGTCCGCCCATAACTACATATTTACCAAAATTTTTTGCAATTTCAGCCAGTTTCATTGCGTTGTTGAATGCACCCGTCATTGAAGAGATTGCAACGAGGTCAACTGGAGCCGCCTTAAGGAAGTTTATGAAATTTCTGTAATCATTACTTCTGTAAAAATCAACGGGAATTGTGACGCTGTCGACATCATTTTCAATCATGCCCGCAAGATAACAGATTTCGGTGAGGTCTGAAATGTCCTGCGGACGGGGGATATCAAAAGCCTGGGGCGCTTTTAACAGACAGACATTTCTGAAATAGCTCACAATAAGTTTGATTCCTTTGAAAAATTTAATGAATAATAGACACTAAATGTTCGAATTCCATAACCTATCCAATTTATTCGGTTTTGTCAAGAATATTTGGTAAATGCTGTTATGAAGAAATAGATGTCAAAGGGAACAGTCCGGGATATTGAATGCAAAGAACTTATAATTGAACCGGTTGAAGGATTAAGCGTATTCTTTCGGATACTTGTAAATTATTGATAATATTATATAATTATAAAAGAAAATTTTATCGTATAAGTTGTAATATAGCTGTGATAAAATTATTAGATAGAAAGATGTATGTAAAAATATATTTTTGTATAATAAGTTGATGCAGGCAAAAAAAATTAATAAAGAAAGCAAAATGAATCGTATCTTTGAAAAGATAGAAGGCAAAAGGAACGATTACCAGGAGTATAATTTCACGCAGAAGGAAAATGATGCACTGAAGACCTTCTTTGATCTTGCACAGGCAATTAACAAAGTTCGGAATTTCTATGATTTATGTGTTTCTATCCCGAAGAGCTTTTTTGATAAGGAAGCATGTCTTTATGTTGTTGACCCGAAACTCAATAAACTTCTACTTATTGCAGAGACAGAAGATGAAAAATACAAGTTAAATACTCCCCCTCCGAAAGATGTAAAGCCTTCCCATGACCCCTATTATACAGACAATAACAGCCTGGTGCTTACTATTCGCGGTAACGAGCCTTTGATTGAAAAGCTCCCCTTTGAAGTCCAGGATGATGTCCTTGGCATACTGCTGATATACCCTGTCAGGGACCTTGGTGAACATCGCGAACTCTTTTTTCAGAAGTATGCAAACCGTATCGGTTTTAATATCCATAACAGATTTCTTGTTGAAAAAAATATTGAACACCTGAAGTTCATACGGTCTCTTGTTGCGGACATTGAACATAACATAATTGTGCCGAATATGGTTTACAAGCTTTTCCTGAGGGGGCTGAGAAGAAAGATAGAGAAAAATACTGAAATGGAAAAAGACTTTATCGAGAAATCCGCTGCAGGCCTGTGTGATGACGCATGCATGAAAAATTATTTAAAGGAACTGGCCGATATTAACTCCGGGTTAAACGGAGAACTCGAAAACATAGAAAAGCATTACAAGAACATGAGCCTGTTCATTGAAACACTGTTCAGGAAAAGCCACTTTGATCAGGGGCGGCTGTCTATCCGCACTAAAGAATGCAATATGAAAAAAGACGTTGTCCAGCCCCAGCTCGAACGCTACCTTGAACAGTTGAAACGAATGGAGATCTCGGTGGATGACCGTTTCAGCGGTATACCGGATGCCGAGGTTATTACTGTTGTTGACGTGGGGCTTATGGCGCAGGTATATGCGAACCTGTTTTCAAATGCCGTCAAGTATGCACAGGAAATAGTTAATGATGAGGGTGAGCATAAAAAATATATATCTTACGGCCATGAGGTCATAAAGGACCATTTCGGGACGGACAAAGACGGGGTCAAATTTAATGTTTTCAGCACAGGTTCTCATATCAAGCCCAGGGAGAGAAAAAAATTATATGATGAGAATTACCGCGGGAGCAATGCACTGGAAAAGCCCGGCACAGGGCACGGACTCTCTTTTATCAAGAATGCCGTTGAGATACACGGCGGGGTCGTCGGCTACGAGGCCACCAGGTGCGGCAACAACTTTTATTTTATCCTTCCTAAATAGTGTAAAATATTACCCTTATGACAATACTTGCTCTTTCTTTTGCGTGCTATCTTTTTGCCCTCTGGAAAAGGCCGTTCCTCTATCTTGGATTGATTCTCCAGATCGTGTATATTTTTTCAAGGGGTGCCGAGCTGGGAAGACTGCCTCTTGTAGGGCCGCATGACACACTTGTTTTTCTTAGTGCATCAATAGTTGGTTTTGCTATCCCTTTTGGTTTTACTCTGAAAAACCGCACAGGTTTTTTTAATGCCATAGCGGTTCTGGCTGCAGTATTTACTGCTTTCGTTATGACCGCCAAACCGCACAATTCACCTCTTCCCCCGGTATTAAACACTTTCTGGTTTGAGTGCCATGTTGTACTGGCATTTATGTCCTATGCACTTTTCGGGATTGCAGCAGTACTCGGGGGAATTTATTTTAAAGAGAGGGATAACACTGTTGACGGCCTGGCATACAGGGCAGTGCTGATAGGTTATTGTCTCTTCACAATGTCTATGATATTCGGCGGGATATGGGCGTATCTCGCCTGGGGAACTTACTGGGTATGGACGCCGAAGGAGCTCTGGACAAGCATATTATGGGTTTTTTACAGCTTTTACCTCCATGCCAGATTACGCCAGTGGTGGATGGGTAAACCCATGGCATATCTTGGCATTATAGGCTTTGGAGTAGTGATGTTTACGTATCTTGGTGTGAGTCTTTTGATGAAGAGCTCGCACAGTTTTTAACGGCAATTACTAATTACTAATTACTAATTACTAATTGCGGACAACGGATAAATGATATTTTTTAAACATATAACTGACTTCTTCTTTTCCATCAAAACAACCCTCTGGCTGTTGGGGATCAGCCTTGTTTTTATGTTTGCGGGTGCGTTTATAATGCCGGGGAAAAAAGAGTTTCAGGCCCTTCATTCTATACCTCTTTTGGAATGGATACAGCAACAGCCCTTGAAATTGACGTGGTGGCTGTGGTGTTTGATAGGGCTTTTAGCTGTTCTAACGGTCAACACACTTTTCTGCAGTATTGAATCGATTATAAAAAAGGGAAAAGTTACGCAGTGGCTGCTGCTGATATCTCCCCAGATAATACATATTGGCTTCCTGTTCATACTGCTTGCTCACCTGCTGAGTGCAGTCGGGGCCTCTCAAAAGACCGCAGTTGCAGTTGAGGGATCACACCTTAATCTATCAAATAGTATTGTTTTAAAAGTTAAGGATATTAATATTTATCTGGACTATAGCGGGTATATTAAGGACTGGGCAGTCAACGTAGAATATTTATCAAACGGGAAAATGTTTCAGGAGGACATAATCAGGCCGAACAATCCTTCGGTCCAAAAGGGGTTCAATGTCAATGTGAAAGACCTCAGGACTTATCCTGATGAGGCTGTTCTTCTCCAGATAAACAGAGAACCGGGCGCACTATGGGCATTGGTCGGCGGCATTCTGTTTATGGTCGGTATTGTTATTCTGATTATATTGAAGGTCAAAATAGAAAAATAAACAATTAATTTGTCCGTCATTCCCGAAGTCCTTAATCGGGAATCCAGTTCATTTAAATGGTTCCCCTCTTTCGCGGGGACAAGTCTGGATTCCCGCTCAACAGACTGCGGGAATGACGGTTCGATGTTTGAGTTTATGGACAGACCCTAATTCGTAATCATTCATTAAAAATTGAATCCAGAGGCATTTTTTCTTTCAGCAGATACTTTTTTTCCTGAATCTTTTTTTCCAGGTTCTTAACACGATTTTCAGGATAAGGGTGTGTAGTAAAATAGTACATAATGCGGCCAAGCTTCTCTTTTTTTGACATCTTCTCAAAGAAGTCCGTTGCTCCGGCAACATGGCCGTATCTCTTGTTCAGTAGGTCCAGCGCCCAGAGATCGGCCATGGTCTCCTGCTTCTGTGAGAATTTCATCTCTACGTTCAACAATGAATTCATAAGGAGATTCGAAACCCTGCTGTCTCCTCCGAAAAGGACTGCGGAGGCTGTTAGCAGGAGCAGTCTCCTGCCAAGGCCCCGCAAGTGGTCTCTGTTGGCAAAGTGTCCCAGCTCATGAGCAAGAATAAAGGCAAGCTCATTCTCTGATCCTGTTTCTTTTATCAGGGCTGAAAATACGACAATATTCCCGCCCGGAAGGGCCATTGCATTTATTCGTTGATCGGGAATTATATGTATCTTATATTGCATGTCCTGTTGACGGGAACTCTCATTGAATGGAATATCTTCAGCAAGCCCATCGAGCATTAATTGGAGCCGTGTCCCGGCAGGGGTATTTTCCGACTTATCGTAAACTGATGAAAAAAACGAACCGAGCCGGTGTTCAATGTTTAAAGGCAGCCTGGTTACGACAATGTCTACAGCAATACCGAGGGCTGCATAGATGATAATAATTATTCCAAGGATACCGCCCAGGAGCAGGAAGAACTCTTTTACCGGTGAAGTTTGAGATACATTAACATTTCCCTTTAATTCTTTCGGTGTATATTTCATTCCGGCTTTTTAACCTAAATCAGGCAGTAGTCTTCAACTACCGGATTTAGGTTTAAGAGTGATTGCCGTTCCGTATGCTATTGCTTCGATGCTCCCTACAGTGTTGCGTTTGTTTGCTGTCTGCCCTATTGAAGAGGTCTCGATGCGGAGATTTAAAATTACATCTGCTCCCTTGGCTTCTTCTTTCATTCTTAATATGGCTTCACGGCGTGCCCTGTCAATCAGTGTTACGTAAGATATTACTTCGCCTCCGAAGATGTTTCTTAAACCTGCCAGTATCCGTTTGAAATAATCCAGAGAAATAACGGCATTCCCGGCGACAAGACGGGCTTTTTCAACCTCATTTTCTTTAAAAGATGTATTTTTGATGGTCACAGCAGGAAGGTTCAGAAAGCTTCGTTCCCTGGCTTCTATGGACCTGTAATGTTTGCGTTCTGCTATTGTCCCGGCTGTATAACCCAGAGTAACAAGAATAATAAATATAACAAGCTGTTCCATGATATCCCCCTTTTATTCTACCCTGACGGCAGTTCCGTAGACATAGAGCTCAGACGCCCCCTGCGCAACAGCAGAAGTTGCAAAACGGACATTAACAATGGCATTTGCACCCAGCTGTTTGGCCTGCTCTTTCATGCGGTCAGTCGCCTGCTGCCTGGAATCATGCAATAACTCCGTATAGCCTTTCAGTTCACCGCCTACTATATTTTTTAATCCTGCCATGATGTCCCTGCCAACATGTTTTGCGCGAACAGTGCTGCCCGATACGAGCCCGAAATGTTCAACCGTGGTCTTTCCGGGAACAGATTCGATATTTGTAAGAATCATATTACCTCCTTATAGTTGAATTATAAGCAATTGTTTGAACCGGCGGTATACAAGATTATAGATGAAAAAAAATGTTATTTGTATATATAATCCTGTAAAAGGCAACCGGAAATAGTTTGAGCGATTTCAATGAATGCATTTAAAGAAAGAATTGAACATGCAGTAACCCTTCTTAAAGAGTCAAAAAATATTTCTGCATTTACGGGTGCGGGTATATCTACAGAATCGGGGATATCTGATTTCAGGAGTAAAGGAGGAGTATGGGACCGTTACCGCATTGTGACTTATCAGGAGTTTATCGCCAGTCATGATGCAAGGGTCGAGTACTGGAGTATGAAAAAGGAACTATTCAATGAAATGAAGGACGCGAAGCCTAATGAGGCCCATATTGCGCTTTCAAAACTTGAAAAAGCGGGGAAATTAAAATGTCTTATTACCCAGAACATTGACGGTCTCCATCAGGACGCTGGAAGTTCCGGGGTAATAGAACTGCATGGCACAAACCGGAAAGCTGCATGCCTTGGCTGCGGGGAAATTTGGCCTATAGAGGACATACAGGCAAGGCTTGAAACCGGAGACATGGATCCCGCATGTGATAAGTGCGACGGTTTCATTAAACCGGCCACTGTCTCCTTTGGACAGCCAATGCCCGAACAGAAAATGATCAGGGCATTTGACTGTGCAGTGAAAAGCGATCTATTCCTGATGATTGGCTCGTCCCTTCAGGTTGAACCGGCAGCATCTATCCCAAGAGAAGCCCGCCAGGCAGGAGCAAGGTTAATATATATCAACCGTACACCCACTCCCACAGATAATCTTGCAGAAATTATTTTCAATGAAAATGCAGGTGATGTTATGGCCGAACTGGTTAAAAAGGCTATCGGGTAAAGATTGAAATAATCTGTTAAATCAAGCTGTTATCGAGCCGCTGTCAATATGTGCACCTCTTTCTTCACTAGGCCGTCCGCTCATGTATTTAAATTATTTATAGCTCCTATAAGGATTTCTTTATTGACAAATTGGCATTAAATCAAAGAAATTATATAATCTGATTTTATCTTTCTCCGTCTGAAAAATGTTCACATGAATTGAAACTGGCGTCTGTTCAATGTGTTGCTATTTTTTATAAAGGAGGTGTTAATAATCGGAGCAAATGGTAAAAATGCATCAACAGAAGTCATTGCTCTATTCAAAGAAACATTAATGAAAGATTTCTCTGAATCTCTGTCTTCTAACATGATATTGCAGAATTACAGGAAACATAATCTGAAATTGAACAGCCGTGACAAAGCTGCATATAGAAAAGTGATAAATTCGATTGCGTATGATTACAGAGCAATAAAGCCGGTAGGAAGTTTTAAGGTAGCCCATTTGAAAAAAGAACTGCGTTCCGCAATCAGACAGATTATTTAGTAAATTGCAGATTTTCTGAAAGGCTGCAGAGAATTTCCTCCAACAGACAAGAAGCGGGTTTTAAAGGATATTGCGGACATAAGTTTGAATATTATAATTCTCTAAATAGTGGAATTATTATGAAAACATTATTAATCCAGAAGAGGCGGATATGATTTTATTTATAGTAGGGTTTTTAACCGGAGGATTCATCGGCATAGCATTAATGGCGATTCTTGCCATTGGAAAAAGAGAAGATAATCCGGCATTAACAATTTGAAACCTGTTACTGCAGGATATTTCTATATAAATCGATAATTAGCAAAGTCGCATTAGGGCAATGCGCAGCCTTCCCTAGAACGTCCCCCTGTCAAGCGTCCTGTACTGAATAGCCTCTGATACATGTTCGGCGTTGATCTTCTCTGACCCTGCAAGGTCCGCGATTGTCCTGCTGACTTTGAGGATCCTGGTATATGCCCTTGCGGAGAGCCCGAGTTTCTGCATTGCGATTTCAATGATCCTTTGGGCGTCGGAGTCTAAAATACAGTGCTTTTTAAGATGACTTGACCGCATCTTCGAGTTTGAATATATGTTGTCTTTTTTGAATCTCGATATTTGTATCTGCCTGGCCTTTTGAAGTCTGCTCCGGATTTTTTTGGAAGGTTCTCCACAGAATTTGTTTGATAAATCTTTGTATGGAACAGCCGGAACTTCAACATGTATGTCGATCCTGTCGAGCAGCGGCCCCGAGACCCTCTGCCTGTAGCGGTGGATCTGTGAAGGGGAGCAGACACAATGATGCCGTGAGTCACCCAGATAACCGCACGGGCACGGATTGAGTGCCGTAACGAGCATTATGGATGCCGGGTACGTAATGGATGACAATGCTCTTGATATGGTGACGTGACCGTCTTCCAACGGCTGCCTCAGGACCTCAAGGACATTCCTCTTGAATTCAGGCAGCTCGTCGAGAAACAAAATGCCGTTGTGTGTAAGGCTGACTTCCCCGGGTTTCGGGACAGTGCCTCCGCCGACCATGGCGACATCAGACAATGTATGATGGGGGGAACGAAAAGGCCGTGTTGCGATAAGCGGCTGGCCGTGACTGAGAAGGCCCACCGCGCTGTGGATCCTCGTCGTCTGCAAAGCCTCTTCAAAAGTCATTTCCGGCAGTATTGAGGGAATCCGTTTCGCCAGCATAGTCTTTCCTGAACCCGGAGGCCCGATCATCAGCATGTTGTGGCCGCCGGTGGCTGAAACCTCGATTGCCCTTTTCACATGCTCCTGGCCTTTTACATCAGAGAAATCATCCTGGTAAACGGAGTTTTCCTTTATGACCGATGAAATGTCAACGTATGTCGGTTCTATCGCCTTAATACCTCTGAAGAATTCTATGAGTTCTGGAAGGTTTTCAAATCCGTAAACCGGAATGCCGCTTACTACCGCTGCCTCTTTTGCATTTTCTTTTGGAAGGATCAGACCCCGGAGTTTTTCATCGCGGGCCTTCAGTGCCATCGAAAGAGCGCCTTTGACCGGTTTGATTTTCCCGTCCAGAGAGAGCTCCCCCGAAAGCATGTAGCCTTTTACATCTTCAGGATTAATGATCTCTTCAGCAACAGCAATCCCTATCGCAATAGGAAGGTCAAACGCGGACCCTTCTTTCCTGATATCAGCCGGTGCCAGGTTTATTGTTATCTGTTTTAAGGGAAAATTGAAGCCTGTATTTTTCAGCGCGGTCCTGACCCTGTCCTTGCTCTCTTTGACGGCTGCATCAGGAAGCCCGACAGTTGAGAAGTGCGGCAGGCCTTTGTTGGTGATGTCTACCTCAACATCAATGACGTGCGCATCAATGCCTATAAGTGTTGCGCTAAGAATTTTTGAAAGCATAATCCCTTTAACAATAAAATGGAATTAGCTGAGAGCAGTAATAATATAGCACAAAAAGAAAATAACGTGTTAGAAAAGCAAAATCCTTAATAGACGGAGTGAAAGATAGTATAACGGTCAGCTAACAGGCGGGAAAGGAGCGGCAGCGATCTGCATAGATCTCTAAGCCGTCCTCTATGTGGTTATACAAATTTATTTTGCTTTTGGAATTCATAGTTGAAGATCGAGGAAAGGATAGAAGATGACTTCGAAAACATTAGGGGCAAGGGCTTACATTGAAAAACCTGTTGAACCCGATCTGCTCATTGAGAAAATCATGAGACAGGCCCGGAATGACAGGAAGAGAACACAGGAATGACAATGAGCAGTAAAAAACAATCCGGGAATTTAGCGGAGTTTTTTCAGGAGCTTTTCACTGTCCTTTTTGTGGATAATTACAAGGATGACAATATCTTCAGATATGATTCGATAATAAGCTCTGAAGTCTCCGCTTCTGAGACGGTAAAGCGGAGGGGTAAAGCCGGTCAGTTTTTTAATACGGGTCTTGCCTATAGGGAGAGGGGATGATTCTAAATATTTTTTTATATCTTTTACAAGCTGAAGGGCTTTGTCTGTCTCAAACCCTTCAATATCGCGAAGGGCAGAGGGGCTGAATATGACCTTAAACCTTCTTCGATCCATGACGTTTTTTGAGTCTCTTCATCATGTCATCAGCAGTGATGCCTCCGGCTGTCTGATATTCGGTGTACGCTTCCGCAATCTTCTCTTTAAAGGCTGGATCGTTCTCCATAAGATAGTCGGCAAGGTTGTCTTCTGTTATGTGGTGAAGGACAGCAGCAGGCTTACCGTAAGCCGTAATGATTATGTCCCCTTTTTCGGATTCTTTGATAAGATCCATTGTTTGATGTTTAAGCTCTTTTATCCCTGCAAAACGCATAGAAACCTCCTTATACAATTGTTACACTTTAGTGTAACTTTTAATACTGTAAACGTCAAGGGATAGGCAGCGACCGGGGTCACGACCGGGGTCAAACCTTCAAAGTTCAGTTAAAAGAACTGATAAATGAATATTGAAGGTTTGACCCTATTCGTCTGTGCCCATTAACGATTACTTTAGAATTATTAGTTGAATATACAACTAAAATAAATTATTTATTAATTTTTTTCAATCGATTATATGTGGCTCTTTGGGAACTTTCCCATAATGGCCGTAAGTCAACATTGAGGTCAATGAAATACTCAGTTAAGAGTATGAGAATGGCGAAGCTGGTTGTCTATCTTACAAAGAATTAAATTTTTCTAATGATAAAGCGGTCCCCCGGAATGCTTTCAAGAGTTTTTTATCGGATGTCACAAGAGGGACTTTTAAGTCCAAAGCTAAAGCGACAAATTCACAATCGTATGCTGAGCAGCTGTTTGATGCTGCCAAACTCAAAACCTGGGCTGAAGCTATATCGTATTCCCCCCCATTCATAAGAGTTTCAGCTTCGCGCATGATCTTGAGTGAGTTATCAAGTTTAAGTATCTTATGTTGTGTATAGTAGGCGAGAATATTCCTGAATTCACTTCGCCACAGGACAGGGGCTACCCATTCCGGATCTTTTTTCATGGCCTGCTCTGATTGCTTTGTCTTTTCGCCTGGAAGATATAAATATGCAAGGATATTAGTGTCGACTACGATCATGGGCGACCGGCACTTTTAACTTTTGTAATGTCTTTTTCTTTAAACAGATGACCAGGAGTCTTCTTACGCAGGGCGCGCGCAGCGGAAAGAATATTATCAGGATTAATCTTGCGGCCTCTCAGAGCCTTCTCAATACATGTGATTATCTCACTGTTTATGCTTCGCCGGTTTGATGCGGCTGATTGTTTGATCTGATCGTATAAGGAATCGGGGATGTTTTTAAGAGTGATTGTCGCCATTGTTCCTCCTCTATGGTTCCATTATGAAATATATTTGATTTTTTGTCAAGATATAAAATCTATTGTACTGCTAAGAACTCTTGTCATCAGTTTAGAAGTTTAATTTCTAATTTGCAGGACAGAAATGGTTGGATGTATTTTGGGGATGAAATATTCCTGAAAAAAATAATAATTCAAAGGGTCAAGGCGTCAAGTGATGGATTAAGTCTTTTGTAATTCCTTTCAGATTTAAAACAGCAAGTTCAGAAAATCCTGTCTGAAAGATATGGAAAATTCAAAGAATTTCAGCTGACTTTTAAGATGATCCTTTAGTCTGAATCAAGCCCATGTTTTTTCAGTATTCGATAGACTGTCTTCCTGTCTATCCCTGCCTTGCGCGCTGCCTTGGAAATATTCCCGTTGAATTCCTGAAGGATATCAGTGAAGTATTTTCTTTCAAACGACTCAAGCCATTTCCGTTTTGCCGATTTAAAAGGAAGATTTTTCATGTAATCACTGTCTGATGAGGAGTCAATCACGTTTCCCGGCAGGTCAGAGATATTAATATAACGGTCATCAGTCAGCGAAGTGCCCCTTTCAATAACATTTTGAAGCTCTCTTATATTTCCGGGCCAGTGATAATTGTAGAGTGCTTCACTGGCTTCGGCCGTTATGCCTTTGATTGACTTTTTGTTCTTCTCGGCATACTCATTTATAAAATGATGTGTCAGGAGCTCAATGTCCTCTCTCCTTTCTCTTAACGGCGGGACCTCTATTGTTATTACATTCAGCCTCCAGAAAAGGTCTTCTATGAATTTTCCGCTCGAAATTGCTTTATTAAGGTCGACGTTAGTCGTGGATATTACCCTGAAATCAACATCCAGCAAATGGCTGCCCCCAACCCTCCGGAACTGCTTTTCCTGCAGGACCCTCAGGAGCTTTGCCTGGGTGGCAAGGTTCATTTTCGCTATCTCGTCAAAGTAGATTGTCCCTTTGTCAGAGAGTTCAAAAAGCCCTGATTTGGATGCATGGGCCCCTGTAAAAGAGCCTTTCTCGTGGCCGAAGAGTTCACTTTCCAGCAGGTTCTCGGAAAGTGCAACACAGTCAACCGGTATGAATGCCCTGTCCCTTCGGTTGCTGTTAACATGCACGCTCTTTGCGGTCAGTTCTTTTCCTGTGCCGCTTTCTCCATATATCAGTATATTTGCCTCTGTTTTGGCAACTTTTTTGATCAACTCGAAGACAGCGGTAATAGCGCTGCTTTTCCCGATAATATTATCAAAGCCGTAACTGTCATCAAGCTGCGTACGCAGGTTCTTGTTCTCCATTTCAAGCCTTCTGTGTTTCAAGGCCCTTTCTATGGTAACGACCAACTGGTCCGAACTGAAAGGCTTTGGAATAAAGTCAAAGGCGCCGTCTTTCATGGCTTCAACCGCGGATGATACTGAAGCATAGGCTGTGAAGACAATCACGATTAATGACGGATCAATTTCCTTTAACTCCTTCAGCAGCTCCATCCCGTCTTTTTCCGGCATTTTCAGGTCTGTCACGACAACGGCGGGCCTGGCTTCAGATACTATTTCCGGTGCTTCCAGGGGATTGTTTGTAGTAATGCAGGAGAAGCCTTTTCTATCAAGAATTCTCCTGCAGTTCTCAAGCATGTCCTCTTCATCGTCGACAATTAAGATTTTTTCGTCATTCATGTGGTCATGCCTCCGTTACTTTATCATTACCGATGGGCAGCAGGATTTCAGGAATTGATGTAACCAGGGTGATTTTACCTTGAAGATTTGTTGAAAAATAGTCGAACAGGGAACTGTTTGGCAGTTTCATATTATTATATTATTCAATATTTTTCTTTTATAATCAAGAAAAAAATGACCAATAAATGTCCCACTATGTGGCTAAGATGTCGAATATAAATAAATGATTTAATTACAGTGAGTTGCGTCATGTTGATATTTTAATATGAGGCAATATTTCTACAAACTATGCCGCTTATTAGGAGTAATTTAAGCCTGGAATTATTCATAAAGTTTGAATTATCCTTTGTTAACAAGAGAGTTACATATTGTTTACCCTTTCAATCACTTTTTGGGCATAGTCCTTGCATTATTATATATATTTGATTTCTGCAATTAAGGAACCGTTCGGTTTTGACGATAGAAAATAATACGCTAATGTAATATTCTGTTGCCGGAGAGGGTGCATATGTTTAAAAAACTCGGAAAAATAATAACGATTTTAAATGTAACCGGATTTGTACTGGTAATGTTGGTCGGAGGAACAAGCATATATTTTGCAAAGCAGATTCTGGATAATGGGTACAAGATTGAACACATAGGCCTTGAGATAAATGAGGTCGACAATTTCCGCACAGACGCCCTTCGATTAATACACCATGTACATACATTCTTCATAACAAAGAACCCCGTCTACTCAGCACAGGCCTACGAAACAGTTGCAAGTATCAGGAAGCAGGTTCATGACTACGAGGTTCATAAACATGATAATCACCGGGTTAAATCACAAATGGAAACAAGACTGTTCGGCATTATCTCCAGAAATGTTGAGGGTATGGTACTGGTAAGTAATCTTATCGAAGAATTTTCCATGGCCGGTATTCTTGACCGTGACAAACTGAAACAACTGGAAAGGTTTATATATGAGATAGAAGATACGGCTATTATGATAAACAAGATGCACCTGAATCAAATCGCGGAATGGGAAAAAGACTCTATGGCGACCATGTGGAAAATTCTTATCCTCTATGTGATTTTTGTAGTCGGCGGAGGGGTGGCTGTTCTTATCGGCCACCGCCTGCTCACAAGAAAGGTGGCAAAACCCATTATGGAAGTAGCGACGGCCACTCTCGAATTTGCAGAGGGCAGATACAGCAAACGGGTCCATACGGATTCTAAAACCGAGATCGGCAAGCTTTATGAGGCATTCAATGAAATGGCGGACAAACTCCAGGAAAGAGATGAACTGCTCAGGACCTTCAATGAAAAGCTTGAAAATAAAGTCAGGGAAAGAACAATTGAACTTGAAACGGCCCATGAAAAGCTGAGAAGGACAGAGAAAATAGCGGCCGTTGGACAGATAGCGGCAGGTGTAACTCACGAAGTAAGGCACCCTCTTAATTCCCTGGCTCTCAGCGCGCACGAGCTTTCAAAAGAGATCTCGGGAAAGCTGGGGGACGACTCGCCGGCATATAAATCCTCCCGCCTCTTTAATTTTGAAATCAACAGGATTAACAACATACTTGAGGAATTTATTAATTTTGCCAAATTTCCCGAGCCGCGTTTTTTTGACAACGATATCAACAAGGTAATTGGAGAAGTAGTTGATATGTTCGGCAGCCTTAAAGAAAAGGGCGTTAACATAGAATTGCTGCTGGATGAGAGAATTCCATCATTTAAATTTGATGCACGGCAGGTTAAGGAAATATTTATTAATCTCCTTGAGAATGCCTGTAAAGCAACGGAAAACGGCGGCAGAGTGGAGATAAAGACTGCCATATCAAACCATAATGTAATGATAAAAGTCAGGGATACCGGCAGGGGTATATCCGATAATGTTATGGAGAAAATATTCTCTCCATTTTTTAGTACTGATGATGCAGGTCTTGGCCTTGGCCTTCCAATTGTTCAGAAAATAGTAGAGAGTCATGGCGGAAAAATAAACTGCAGCAGCAAGGTCGGCCAGGGCACTGAATTTGAGATAACCCTTCCAACGGAAGCGGCTGTCGGGGTATTACTATGAAACATTCTGTTCTGGTTGTTGATGATAACAGGACTGACCGCAACAAGCTGGCAAACTGTCTGTCGCATGATTATGAAGTCCACACCGCAGCAGATGGCTTCGAGGCGCTTCAGAAGGTCAAAGATAATAACATTGAGATAATACTGAGCGATATGCAGATGCCCGAGATGGACGGCATCGGGCTTCTCGAAAGAATTCATGCTGAGAATGAAGACATTGTGACAATCCTTGTTACGGGATACTCCTCAATCGAATCAGCGGTTGATGCCATGCGGAAAGGGGCGTATGACTATCTGACCAAGCCTGTAGATGTCAACAAACTTGAGGTTACGTTAAAGAATGCCATTGATAATAAAAAGTTAAGGTCAGAGAATATTAAGCTGAAAAAGAAGATCAGCGAAAACTTCGATCCGTCGAACCTTCTGGGCTACTCTCCCAAGATAAAGGATATTATGGAAGTAATAGAGCGGATATCATCTACAAAGGCAACAGCACTTATTCTCGGTGAGAGCGGGACAGGCAAGGAACTTGTCGCCAATGTTATTCACTATAACAGTGATGTTGCAGGCGGGCCCTTTATCAAAGTTAACTGCGCCGCCCTTGCTGAGGGTGTGCTGGAAAGTGAACTCTTCGGGCATGAAAAGGGGGCGTTTACAGGCGCCATAAAAATGAAAAAAGGGAGGTTTGAACTCGCTGACGAAGGCACTTTATTCCTTGATGAAATAGGCGATCTCCCGCAGTCTGTTCAGGTCAAGCTTCTCAGGTTCCTGCAGGAGTCGGAATTTGAAAGGGTCGGGGGTACCGAGACAATAAAAGTTGATGTGAGGATCATAACCGCCACAAACAAGGACCTGCAGCAGCTTGTCAAGGAAGAGAAGTTCAGGGAGGACCTTTATTACAGGCTTAAGGTCGTAACCATTGATGTTCCGCCTCTGAGGGAGAGGAAAGAAGATATTCCGATGATAGCGGACTATCATCTTAAAAAGTTTGCAAAGATCCATAACAAGCCTGTAAAAGAAATTACCGCTGACGCCATGAAGATAATAAAATCCTACCATTGGCCGGGCAACATAAGAGAATTGATGAACTGCCTGGAAAGCGCCCTGGTCATGAGCCTTGATGATCAGATGACTGTTGCCAGCCTGCCTTCTTTTCTTACGATGCTGGATGAGGGAGGAACATCAGACAGCTCTTCTGAAACCCTTTATGAAATGGAAAAGAAGGCAATCATGAGTACCCTTAACAAATTCGGGGGCGACAAGAACAAGGCTGCACATACACTGGGGATCAGCTTGAGGACCCTCTATAATAAACTTAATCAGTACTCCACATCGATGGAGGAAGTCACAAATCCCTGATACTCTTTTGCCGGTTCTCAACCTGTGCGGGTTAGTGCATTAATCCTAAAAATGAATGTCAGGGTGGCATCGCCTGCAATCAATTAAGGGGAATGATACCTTTCCGTGACAGGTTCCGCAAAATTGTCCTTTAAGATTGTTCAGCATTCTCAGGCTTTCTGTTTTTCTGAATTCATATGCAAAAATATCAGGGTGGCAGTTCGTGCAGCCCAGCCACATTCCGTGAACTTCATGCGAAAATAACGCGTTTGCAAGCACATATTTCCACTTGGGAGTAATCGCGAGCTTTCTGGAGGTAGTAAACGTCTTTCTGTTATCTTTTACGTAGTGCATTGGAGCGATATATTTTTCTTCAACGGCATGAACCCAGTCAATATAATTACCGTACGCTGCGGACGGAAGGTGAGAAAGGGACTCAAACTTCTCCCGGCCATAGTCAATGTCTCCGTTGTGGCACTTGTCACAGTTGTCCGCGGTGTGTCCGAATGCGGTCTTCCCGTCATGGCATGCCCCGCAAAATTCCCCATTTTTATTTGCATCTTCTGTTATCAAGGTTGTATTGAGAGCCAGTTTGAATCCCAGTTCCGTGTGGCATGCCCTGCAGGTGTAGTGTACGCGATGGCTCCAGTGCGAGAATGTCGCTGCCTTGATCTGAGTGCCGGATGTAGCTCTGTCAATAAGTATGTTGCCGTAACGCTCCGGTTCCGGCTGGGGAGGAAACCGCCAGTATCTTACCTCGGAGGAGACTTCCGGAATAACTCCAAGTAATATTGCAATGCAGAGGGCAAGAACCCTGACTGTCACTGAGTTTTTTACTTTTATTATCATATGTCGTTTTCACTGAGAGCCCCATTTTGGCAGTAATTTTCCTGTTAATTGCGGACACATATAATGCCTCTGCTCACTCTTGTTATTGGAGAACTATTTTATGGTGTCCTGACTTTCCGCCCCTGTCTCCCTTTTCGAAATTGTCACCATCATTGGCCCTGATAGAGTAGAGAATATGCTGCCTTTTTGGAAAGGTAATGTCGTTCGTATGTTTTGCTTCCAGGCCTCTGACAAACATGACCCTGTACAGGCCGTCAGAATAACCGGACCGGGATTTAACGCTGGCACGGTGTTTTTTATTTGTTTCCTGACTGCCTTTTCTAAAGGCTTCAACGGCCTGGTCATCAGATGCATTCCATTTCCATACATCAATAGTGGAACGCCTGTCACCCTTGTCTACCCAGGGGTCGGAGGTAATGATAACAGAAGGGAATAATATGCTGACTGCGTCAGGTGGACGCTTATTACCGCCCCTGTCAGGCTTTTTATCGCTCCATTCAAGCAAAAAGGCAATTTCAGAACCGGAATGGACTGCTCTCACCCTGACGTTTGTTATCCTTGCAATAAGAATCTTTCCGAAAGATTTTTTCCCTTGAAACTGAAGGTCTGTGTATTCAGTCTCATCCCACAGGGCATCATTGACTGACTTGGGAATACTGCTGGCTTTCTCTACAGGCAGGATCTTCTTGATGTCCCTTGAAATCTGGACTGATTTTAGATAATGGGCAAGCGCCCAGAGTTCGTCATCTGAATATATTGATCTATAGGACTCCATGGGCGTGCCGTCCAGGCCGGTGATAAGTGACCGGTATAAGTCCTGTACTGTGGAGAAGTTCCTTAACTCCCACGGGTGTGTGAGGTTTGTGGGATAAATTCTGTCGCCCCAGGCGTCTTTCATATCTTCATCCCAGCCATTTTCACCGTCACCCCGCGCGTATTTCCCGTGGCAGTCTTCGCAATTTCCATTTATATATAGTTCTCTGCCCCGCTGTACCATCTCAGGAGTCACTTCAGGAGGGTCTCCTATCACATAGGGGGTCGGGGAGACTTTAAAAACTTCCGGGGCAATTTTCTCTTTGATGTATTTTACTATGGCCAGGTAGGTGTCATCGCTGTACCTGTTTCCGTAGGCAGGCATGGCTGTTCCGGGATTACCCAGCTTAGTGACTCTCACGAGGTCCTCATCAGTGGGCACCTGCCCTGAAGGTGTTGAACGGTATTTATAGATGCCCGATTTAAAATCACGGGCCCGCGGTATCGTGATCGTGTTGCCATAACCCTTGCCGTCACCCATACCGCCATGGCAGGGGGCGCAGAGCGCAAAATAATATTTTTTTCCATTTTCAAGTTCTGGTGACAAGGGTTCAGTCTGTTCGGCAGGCGGAGCCGCTTCTTTGCCGCTTTCATCCGAAGCCGCCAATACTGCTTCCGGAAAATTAAATACTAAAAGACAGAACAGGCATGAAAGTACAAAAACCTTAGCTGTTATTGATCCATTATTGCTCTTTGATAAATCCATTTAATTCTTCTCCTTGCTGTTAAGTCACAATCAGAGTGAACTACTCCTTTTTTATGGTGACAGGTTTTGCCCGTATGACCTTTATCTTTGAAACCAGCAGCATTGTTTCAAAAGACTTTTTAATGGCAATGCTGTTGAAACCCTGAATAAGCATTCCACCGTTATATTCTATAGTTTCCCCGGGGGCTAAGTCCGCGGGCAGATATTTGGCTATCGTTGAGATCCAGAATTCCTTCCCATCCACATTAACGAGCAAATACATGTAATGGGATGCCTTCTGGATCTCTATAATTGTTCCTGCCTGTTTATCCGTTTCGACTGCCGGCCCTGTTTTAATAAGTACGGGAATGACCGTAAGCATAACTGCTGTCAGGAGCATTGCCATACATTTGTTTGTTAATTTCATTTCTTATCTGAAATCTTTCCCGTACCGACATTTGCAGGCACATCAGTGTTGCTGTCTCCGAATCCCACTGTATAAGTAAACAATACAGGAAACGTTAATAGAATTAAGAATCTATTCATAATGTATCCTGTTCTTTAAATGTACCATGTTATCTCTATACTGACAGTATCCACCACTAACAAGGGCAGTTATATTGCCGGAAAATCGTGCCGTTTATATTTATATCATCCCTTCCATCGTCATTGCCTCCATGAGTTTCTCCATGACATCTCAGGTTGCACGCTCCCCTGTGTGCCGATGGGGTGCCGAGCATTACGTACCGGGGTTCCGGAAAGTTGTTTCCATTGACAATATCGAGATTGAAGTTAATCAGATGAGCATTATTGGTCGGATTCCCCTGAGTAGCACTGATCCCGTGAGGGTCGTGGCAGACAAAGCACGCAGCATCAGCGCTTTCCAGATGCCTGTCGTGCTCAAAGCTGTCGTCTTCCAACAGGTTGCTCTCGCTATGGCATTTAAAACACAAGGCATAATACTGAGATTGTATCCTGCGGTTGTCTATGTGATCATATCGTCTTTCCAGTATAAAATGGTTTGTTGAGCCGTGAGGGCCCCGTGGACCTGACAACTCATTGTTATTGTGACAGTCGGTGCAGTAGATAATGCTGTTTTCTGTCCAGCCTGATCTCAGACTCGGCACGTCAGGGTTTGCACCCGCCGCTTCAACAGGGTGATAAGAGGGATTGGACGGGTCGAATTCGAGCCGGACATTGAGCTGGAAAATCGCCCTGTTGACGGGCACAGCAGTTTTTACATTATAATCGGCATGGCACTTATAACATATCTCATAGAGGTTGGCTGCTTCATCGAGGGCCTGCCCTGCAGTGTCCAGGCCTGTCACCCCCTGATTTCTGCCCGATACTTCAGGCGCTCCGGACGGCGGATTGGAATCGTTTGCCCAGTGGGGATTGTGGCAGTCCATGCACTCCACATGATTCTGCACACTCCCTGATGTGAAATCCTCTGCCGGACTGTGTATATTTACATAATTCTGAACCGGATGGTAATACGTCTTGGTGAACTGCGCCTCAATATCTGTGCTTGCCACGTTACTGTTGTGACAGGCAAAGCAGTTGTCTTCTTCAAATGTGTAGTTCAGGATTCTTTCAGCGCTTCCGGCATTATGAGGCGAGTGGCAGTTCTCGCAGGCGTTTTCATCCACTGTGGTAAATGGCGTGTGGGGCCACGGGTCCGTACCCGAGCCGTTCCAGGTAGCCGGTACTATGGAGTGTGAGGTGGTGCCCCATCCGCTCTTGTTATGGCAGGTCCGGCAGAGCTCCGCGAAGCTGCGCGTCTTGACCAGGAATTTTGGATTTGCAGTGCCATGGGGGTTGTGGCATGATGTACACTGGACCATTCCGTTATTGTCCAGCCTCACCTCGTCGGTAAGTGTACCCGGGTCATAAAGCTGGCCGTTGTCGATCGCAAGCTGACTGTCAAAAACAAATGAAACCGGGTGGTCGTCGGAAAGGTCAGTACCGAGCAATGTTGGTCCGGGCGGCATGAACCGGATACCACCCTCAAACGTGGCCTCCCCCCATTTAGAATGAAGGATTCCAAGGGCAACTGTGCCGTCATGGCAGCTCAGGCAGAGTTTTGCAGCGCCTGAAGGCTGACCCACGGCGGCGTATATTGATGTGCTCTGATAAGGGCTATAGTTTGCCTCTGAAAGTGAGCGGTTCCAGAGAGGCTGGTTTTCCACAGATGCCTTGTGGGGAGCATGGCAGAATATACATACCTCTTCTTCATTAGTAGACTTGACTGTGCCCGGACCTGAGACAGAGAGGTTGTGCTTTGTATTAGTTATATCATCCCCGTATGAGGGGATTGTAAAAATAAACAGCAGTGAAATGACCGTAAGGATGGCTTTAAGATCAGGCCCCGTTACTTTAAATGGCGATTGTATTGCGCTGTAAATAATATAGAGTAGTGATCTCATGCTTTTCAGACTAGTCTCCTTTCATGTACTCAAAAACCTGAATCCTGCTGTTGTATGTGTCGGCAACATAGATCCTGTCTTTGCCGTCAATAAATATCCCTGAAGGCAGCCAGAACTGGCCGTAGCTCTGTCCGGGACCGCCAAACGCCATCAACATCCTTCCCTGGCTGTTAAATATCTGCACATTATCAAATAGAGCGTCTACAACATAGATATTCCCGTCACTGTCAGCTGCCACTCCCCTGGGCCTCGAAAAGAAACCGGGGCCGTTGCCGGGGCCGCCAAAGGTGTGTTTGAATACGCCGTCGGAAGAAAAGACCTGGACCCTGAAATTCAGAGAATCCGTCACAAGAATATCTCCCTGCCGGGATACAGAGATACTGGTCGGATAATGGAGCAGTCCGGGCTCATTGCCCACTGTTCCTATTCTCCCGGCGTATTTATATGTGTCCAGGTCGTACCGGATCACCTGTGAACTCACGGTGTCAACAACAAGCAGTTCCCCGGTTAATTCATTCACAGCCACCCCTGTAGGCCTCTCTAAAAAGCCTTTACCGATCTCCCTGGTAAAGTGCTTGCCGCGGTCTTTAAATACTTTCACCACTGCTTCCTTTGAATCTGTGACGTAGAGCGTTCCTTTGCTGTCGACAGCAATATCTATGGGTGAAACAAGGAAGGGCTTTTTTTCAGGGACCGTATAATGTGTATTCCCGTATGAATCATAAACATTGACAATGCCGGCCCTGCTGTCGACAACGTACAGCCTTCCTTCAGGGTCGGTAGCGACTCCCCGGGGAGCAATCATCGGCGTCTTGCTTTTTCCCCAGTAATAACGCATAAAACTTTTTCCCGCGCTTTCCCAAATATTCATGTGCTCGGGCTTTGATATGGAGTTGACAAAGCGTATCCGGGGCATATCAGGGGGTTTTGGCCATGTGATTTCAGGCAGCGGCTCCCGGCTAACGGCATTCTGAAAACATCCGTGAGCTGACAGAGAGAATATGGCCAGCGCTGACAGTGCAATTAATGCTTTAATTTTTTTCCGATATTTCATAGCTGTATTTTAACTTCTCCCATCATTCTTTTAAAACATATTTCTTTTTAACTCAAGCATTGCCATGTTGTTCTGAAGCTCCTCTCCTGATTCAAGGTCCTCCGAATGCTCAAACCTGTATTTTATCTTTGCCTCCCAGATGCCTCGTGCATACCGGAATACAGAAGAGAAACCGGTATCTTCAGTCATCGCATGGTCTCCGGACTGATTTCTGCGAAAACCCTCAACCGCGAAGCTCGCGTTTCTGGAGGGGAACCACTGCAGTGAGGAGGAAAAATTGTAGAACCTGTTTTTCTCTCCAGTATTTTTAAGTTTTGACATGCTGTAACTCCCGGTAAGGTTAAAGAAAATATTGCTGTATGGACGCAGGGTTATGGACTCCCGCAGTGACAGAATTTCAGTAGGAAGGTCGCTGACATCCCTGTTTTGATACTCCATGGAGGTCTGGCTCCATCTCCAGTTTACCTCTGTCCCGACTGTATTGACAGTATCATCCTCTGGTTCTTCAGTTGAGTTTCCCGAGTGGATAGTCTGAAATGAATTCTCAAATTCATAATAGACCTTCAATATAGACCATAGGTAAATATTGAAGGTATATGACTGATTGAAGATCGAGGAATCGAAGTTGTCACTGTTCTGATGGAAGTAGTCAACGAGCACTGTTGCTCCGTCTACGATAGCCGGTATAGCGCCGGAAACAATAGCATTGCGGCTAAGTAAGACTACGTTGCCTGCCTCCCTGACATCGTAGTGGTTGCCTGCTTCATATTGAACAGTTCCTGTGGTATCTGTTACCACAATGGTACCGATCAAAACATGACTGTTGGCGAGTTTTGTGTCCGTCCCTGATGTAAGCGTAACAGATTCATCTACTACTTCTGTCAAATCTCCTGTAACGTCCCGGCTGGTGAAACGATAGCCGTGCCCTGATGCTAACAGTATTGATCCCCCGGGGATTTTCCTGTTGTAAGAAAGGCCGAGTCCGGCACCGTAGTTTTTTTCCAGGACTCCCGGTGAGCGGCTTAATGAACCGCTTGTGTTTATGGAAGCTGAAAGGTCTTTTAGAGGCTGCGACGAAAGGCTGGCCCCGATACCTGTTGACTCCTTCCGCGATTTATTAATTATGCTGTTGTTATAACGGAATGAGTAGCCGGTCCGGAGGTTTTTCGTATGCTGCCAGCTGAGAGACTCATTTATCCTTCGAATCCGGGTTTCGTTGGTCTGATTTTCTGTTTCGCTGTAGGAATACCGCGAAACCAGGCGGCCCTTCTTCTTGAAAGTATAATTGTTTTGAAAAGCAACATTCAGATTTTTACTGCCCCGTGTTTTATCAAGAATAGATGTTGTCTGGTCTTGATATTCGGCATTAAGCGTCGAGTCGCCGAGGTGTTGGTTATGATTCATCACCAGGTTTACTTTGTCGCTCTCATTGGTGCTGTCGAAAAAACCCGTCTGTTTATTTTCCTGATGCCGGTAATTAAGCTGGGTGGGGAGAATAGCGTACTTCAGGTACAGTCCGGCACCGTAAGCATTGGTTTCGATCTTACTCCGTTCGGCAAATGTTGTTGAGACAGTTGACTGAGTTCTCTGTCCCGTCAAGTTAAATGTATAGGGCTTGACGGGAAGCAATGTAACGTTTGCAGAATATCCCAGCAGGGAGCTTCTGGATTTGGACGGTTCCCCGCTGTCGAGATTTTCTCTTGTCTGCTGCCACTCCGGCTTTATATTGAGGTCAAAGGTTATTAACCTGGGGAAGACAAGCCATCCCCCGGTCATTATATCGAGCCTTTCCTCAAATTCCTGGGTTGTGTTGTCTGCCACCCGCGAAGTCCCGGTCCTTTTATCATTCTCGTATTCATAAGAAAGCGTCATGCTGTGCCTCGGCCTTTCAATTCCATAATACATTCCGCCTAAAGCATATGCTGTGCCGGAATAGGCAGTGATTGATAAAAAAAGAAACAGTATTTTATAAAATGGTACATATCGGTAACAACGAAAAATAAGGTTCATAATTTACGGCTTCCTGAATGCAGTCAAATAGTCGGTTCATGGTTAACCATCAGTACGAGTCAGAGTGCATTATTTCTGACTCCATGTTCTACCCTGGATACCAGGGGAATAGAGGATGACGTTGCTCTCATCCTTATGCACAGGTTGCTTCCGGGCCGTGTTGCTACGGTGTTATTTCATTTTGGGCAGGGCCGGCCCAACCCATTCACCAAAGGCATATACATTCAACTTTCTGAACCCGAGAGAGTTCCCCACATAAACGAGATATTCAACCTTGAAATTCTTGTCCACGTACTCCTTAAAATAATCTGCATTGACATAATCAATATGTATGCCGTGGGGCATGTACATGCTTCCGGGCCCTGTTTCAAAGCCGCCGAAGAAGAGCAGGAGGTCAGTGGAGTTGACATCGAAAATCTGAGTATTTTCAAATGCAGTATCTACTACATAGAGGTGGTCGTCCCTGTCAATGGCGAGTCCCTTGGGACGGGCAAAAGAGCCCAGTGTATCGCCGGCTTTGCCGAACGCCCTTACAAAGTTTCCCTCGGGATCGAATACCTGAACCCTGAAATTAAAGGAATCGTTTACGTATAAATTCCCTTTATTGTCTACAGTGATATACGAGGGCCTGTAAAACATCCCTTCTGCCTTGCTCGCTTTACCGCCGATCTGGCGGATGACATCTCCTGTGTTTTTGTCCAGGGCAAAGACAATGTTCTTCTTCTGATCACAGACATAAATTGTGTCCTTATATACTGCAACATCCATCGGCCTGCCAAAAAGTTCCGTGTCACCATAATCCCTTACAAAATTGTCGTCCTTATCATATACAAGTATCTGCATCCTTCCGATATCAGCTATATATTTGGTGCCATCTTCAGTTGCCCATATACCGAAGGGAATGCCAATTGTCCCCTCAGCCTTGTCCTTAATGAAATTGAACTCTTTTTTGTCCAGGTCAATATAGAGAATTTTGTTGTAATTCTTGTCAGAAATATATATCTTCCCTTTGGTGGAGGTTATGCCGACCGGCCTTCCAAGCCTCTTTTTTCCAGCCATATCACCATAGAGGTAGGTGGCCAGGGAGCCCTGATCTTTTCCTATATCTGTTTCGTCGCTTATTGAGAGGAGGAACTGGAGCTTTGGAGACTGGGGCAGACGAGGGTAAAAGGTGCTCTCTATTGGTCCTTTATTTGGTGTGGCACATCCAATAAGGGCAAACAGCATAAATATAATTAATAGTCTCTTCATTATCTTGTAACTCCTTTATTTAGTGTTGTCAGATGTGGACTTTGGTACTTATTATTAAATATTATTCTCTTGTTAAATAGCAAATTGTGTGCCCTGGAATCCTGATCGAATGTTTAATACTGATAATGTATTGAATTCATTGACTAATAATTTAATAACTCTGAATCCGGATATTAAAATGTGGCAAAACTGTCAGGTAAATCGAACGTTGAGGCTGATAAATTGTAGAATTGATGCCCCAATTTATGAATTCCCTGCACACTAACATATTGAAATAATGTAATATATCAAAGGCAGACATCACTGCCTCATGCTGGGACATAATTGGTGCACTGTCTGCCCGGTACCGGGTCATCCATTACTGATATTCAGATGACTTTAATCTGTCTGATTTATTGAATCAAAAAAAGGGAGGTGAGAACTATGTTCTCACCTCCCGCTCACTGCTAAAAGAGTGGATGTCTTTATGACACTCTTCTATTTATTTAATGTGGCAAGTAAGGCATAGGCCAGATCCGGTCTGGTCAACTCTGAGCAGGTGGGTGCCAGGAACTGATTCCTGATTGTGAACATCATGGCAGCTCGGGCACTGAACCTTATTTGCAAACAGAATGTCGCTGATCTGATATGCGCTGACGCCTACCGGTGTTGTAAGAACATTAAGCTCGGTTCCGTCAAACTCCATTGATATCGGGTGGGTGCCTCTTATGTCGAGGCCGCTTCCTGTGTCAGTATTAGGAATAACAAAGTCTGCAAGTGCGCCGCTATAGATGTTGCCCATCTCATTTCCTACAGTACCGCCATATTGACCGAAAGCATCAATAGCAAGTGAGCCGTCATGACAGGCGAGACAGAGCTGGGAATAGCCGTCAGGCTGGCCGTGGTTAGTGCCGTCAAATGACGGACTGGCATAAATGTCATAAGTTGCTGTTGATAAGTCACGGTTCCACAACAGACCGTTTGAATATCTTGTATCTGCACCGCCGTCATCGTGAGGAACATGACATACACGGCAGAGCTCGCCGGTGGTGTTCCATGATTCGTCGCCGGCAGAGTTAAGGCTGTCACTATCTGAGAAGTCATGAACACTACCCTGGATACCAAGGCCGTCATTCAATGTGCTGGCATGGTCTTCATACGGGGCCTGGGCCATTGCAATGCTGCTTATCCCTAAAGTAAGGACTAAGGCAAAGATTAATACTAATAATTTTTTCATTTTGCTACCTCCTTATAGTTTTCGTCTTTCCAATGAGACGATTTAAGTTTCTGTGTCAATTGCATAGAGTGTTGCAAGCAGC